>Ga0099824_1001043_pt1 | contig 37173 bp, 18 predicted proteins | sample SiratrowhiteBW_FD_76837 | JGI IMG/M metagenome (GOLD analysis project Ga0099824, IMG submission 76837) | Root nodule microbial communities of legume samples collected from California, USA - Siratro white BW | ecosystem: Host-associated > Plants > Roots > Nodule | place: USA: California... | reverse complement strand
TATATATATATATATATACATTTTTTTAATTTATGTTGTGTGCTATTTTCATTTGATCTTTATAATAATCGTATTTGTAATAAGAAGATAAATAACAATACAAATTCAGAATAACATCAAAAAATAATTTAAATATTATTGTATTTATTTAAATATTGGAATTTTACTTAATTTTATATTAATTTTCATCCATATATGTATATTTGTAGTACTTGTAGTTTTAGGGTTTAGTTTAAGATTTGTACTCCATATATGTATATTTGTATTACTTAGTTTTATATTCATGCATACATTTTTTTTTGTTTAGTTTAAGATAAAAAGTGGAGAAATTTCATTATAAACAATACTAATTAAATAAATCTAAGTGCTCGTTAAAAATATATTATTAGTCAATAACGTATGTATAAAAAATATTTATTTATTCAAAATTCGATCATATATCCTAGATTTAAGCATAATATTTAACCATTTCAGTAATTTAACTTATTTCATGTAATAAATACATGTAAAGTAATTTTCAGAAAAATAAAAATGTTAATTTCAAAGACGTAGAAAAATAATAAAAATTAATTTTAAAATTTGATTAAATTATTTTATTATATGCATTGCGAATTAAATAAGTTTAAGCCTGAACCAGAAAAGATTGAATAATTAATATTTTCCTTTTATAAGAATAAGTAACTTATTTTGTAGAGTTCTTTTGATTAAAATATCTGGTACATTTTTCTATAAAAAACATAAATTAAAAATATAAGTCAAACACACTCTAAAATAAGTATTTTTTTTTAATTTATTTCGCAAACAAATTCACCTTCAATTTCTTTTGGTTGGTTCTGATCTTTTTATTACGGACAAGTTTGTAATTATGTAAATATTGTTTTCTAATATTATTATTTATTATTGAAAAAAACCTTCATAATTTAAAAAAAAGTAAAAGGACATTATAATGAAATTAAGAAATCAAAATTGTGTAAATAAATAAATAAATAAATTTAAAAATTAAAATTAAAGAAATTACGAATAAATGTTAGGATTAAACCTAATATTCATTATCGAAAAGATTATACGTTCCGTGGCATGAATAAGCACTCTCACCCCAAACGCACGTTTCCTCCTCATTGAGTCCTTGTGTGTCCCCACTCCCTCGCTATACTTGTAAACGGACTTTCGTTTGGTTCTTCCCACCTACCATCACTCCAATCCGCTGAGTTCGCGTCCACCGTTACCATCCTTACTAAATCAGGCCCGTTCAATCCCATCTTGGTGAAAAACACTTCCATTCCCTCCCATGTTCCTTTTTTTTTTTTCTTTTCTTTTTTAAATGTATTTATTTATTCTCTCCATCTATACATTCATCAAGTAGAAAACAAAATAATCAATAACCAATGGTTTTATTCTTACACCCGTAATTTTGATTTGAAATTCTAAAAAAATAGACTAATTCTCAATCGGAAATACCTAAATTCTTCGGAGGCTGACTGGTAGGTACGTTGTGGCGGTGTTTCTTCGTCAATCTATAATCATCAGCAACAATAAGCCATAGCCGAAGACAATTTCAGATTAGATTAGAGTTTCTACTTGCTACTATTGCTTCGCTCAATTTCTAGGGTTTATCATAACATATATAATTGTGTCATATATATGTTATTAAATTAAATGGCCGGCGCCGGCGACCTAGATGCCGATGCGGTTCTTAGCGACGTTGAGGACGATGGCGGTGATCTGATTCCTATAACTACGAAGGCTCCCTCCTCGGACGATGTCTCCGTCGAGAAACTCCGGGAGGTTCTTGCAGAACTCGATCGCGAGCGGCAAGCGCGCGTTGCAGCGGAGAATACGAAGTCGGAATTGCAGGTTTCATTCAACCGATTGAAGGCGCTGGCTCACGAGGCCATAAAGAAGCGGGATGAGTTTGGCCGCCTGCGAGATGACGCCGTTCGGGAGAAGGAGGAGACGACGAAGCAACTAGAAGAAAATAAGAAGCAACTAGAAGAAACGGCGAAGGAACGCGACGCGCTGCGATCGGAGATTGGAAATTCGAGTCACATGCTCGTCACCGGCATGGAGAAGATCTCGGCGAAGGTGAGCAGCTTCGCCGGCAACGCTCTGCCGCTTCCGCGGTCGCAGAAATACACCGGCATGGCGGCGGTGGCGTACGGCGTCATCAAGCGCGCGAACGAGATTGTGGAGGAGCTTTCGAAGCAGAACGAGGCGGCTGTTAAGGCTAGGAACGAGGCCAGGGAGCAAATGGAGCAGCGGAATTACGAGATTGCCATTGAGGTTTCTCAGCTTGAGGCCACAATTAGTGGCTTGAGGGATGAGGTTGCGAAGAAGGTTTCAATTGTTGAGGATTTGGAGAGGGATTTGGCTGTTAGGGACAAGAGGCTGAATGAGGTTGCGGAGAATTTGAGTAAGGAGCAAAGTGAGGCTTTGCAGTTGAAGGAGTTTGTTGGTGAGTGTGAGGACAAGTTGAGTAGTCTGGAGTCTCGGATAGAATCCCAGAGACCTTTGTTGATTGACCAGTTGAGTCTTGTTTCCAAAATTCATAACCAGATTTGCAGTGTTGTTAAGATAATTGATGATGGTGGCTCCGAGGAACTATCTGAATCGTTGTTTGTTCCGCAAGAAACAGACGTTGAGGAGAATATACGTGCCTCTTTGGCTGGGATGGAGTCGATATATGAGTTGACTAAAATTGTTGTTCAGAAAGCAAAGGATGTGGTTGAGGAGAAAAATTGTGAGATCAAAAGTTTAGATGAGACGGTGGCTCGGTTGGTTAGGGAGAAGGATCAAATTGGTTCTTTGCTTCGGAGTGCTTTGTCTAAGAGGATGGCAATCGATCCATCTTCTAGAAAGAGTGAGCTGTTTCAAGCTGCAGAGAATGGGTTGAGGGAGGCTGGGATAGATTTCAAATTCAGTAAGCTTCTTGGAGATGGAAAGGTTGCAGCTTCAGATGAGAAGTTGGATAGAACGGAAAAAGAAGAGGATGAAATATACTCTTTGGTTAAGCATCCATTACTCTAGTTTTTAATGAAATTAGTAGTTTGCATTTTGAAGACTCCTTCATGAATTCTTTTTGGACGTATTGTGTGCAGGCTGGTGCTTTGGAAGATGTTGTTAAGGCATCTCAGCTTGAGATCATTGAGCTGAAGCATACCGTGGGCGAATTAAGGTATATGACAAACAATAGAATTAAAACTCAGTTGTTTGCTATTCGTTTAGTTTAAAGTTTGATGAATGGAAATCGTAGCCCTTGATATCACTGACAGTTGACTGAAGAACTTGCATGTTTGCGATTTTCAGTGGTGTTGACATCATAACTTTTTTTTCTTTGCATATTGCTTGACTGCATTAAGGGCAGAGTTGAGCTTACTTAAGCAGCATGTAGAAGCTCAGGCCAAGGAGCTTGACCATAGAATGCATCGGATAGAGGAACTTGAAGAAAAAGAGAGAGTGGCAAATGAAAATGTAAGCTTAATTGTGTTTTATATATGTTTAATTTGATCTAGTTCCTTAATCATTGGCACTTTTTTATCTTTGTATATGTATTTTTGTGGAATGTGGAATTTGTTGTTTGTGTATACCCATCAGTCCATGGATAATTTGTTTGGCACATTTGTAATATAGATTGAAGGGCTAATGATGGACATAGCTGCTGCTGAAGAGGAAATTAACAGATGGAAAGTGGCAGCAGAGCAAGAGGCTGATGCAGGCAGAGGTGTTGAACAGGAATTTGTGTCACAGGTATGCTATCTATTTTACAAATATTCGTAGACTTGCTTGTTATAGGTAGAGGATGTGACCGAATTTTTTTTCTACTTTGCCCAATATTCTTAGAGTTTAATGCATTCAAAATTTAATTTACAATATTTCGGGTGCTAGTTGAAACTTTATCTTAGAAAGTGGATTTAGGCTTAATTCAACCGTACAATGCAAGATGAGGTTTTCAATTACTCATGTACTATAATTTTACCATATTTCTGGTGAATGTGGGATCTTTAATATGTTCTTACATACCAAGGACATAGAAAGTGGGGTTTAGACATAACTCAACTTCATAAAATTGACTTAAAATATGAAAATTATCTTTACTTATATAATATTGGTGTGAGAATTTTTAACACTTTGATTGTGCAATGATGAAGTGAGGACTTTAGATTTTACCGGAAATTATTCCCCTTCTTTTATTGTTGAAAAATCTATCCTAGCATTAACCAATTGAAAACACATGTTCCGAATGTAAACATAAGATTTAGATTAATTTGATCACACATCCTAATTACATTCAACAAAGTCAATTCTACCCTAATTTAGAACATGTTTGGTATAACGTCAACTTTTATGTTGGTTGTTGAGGGCCTAGCACAACACTCCTTAACTCCGACTTGAGACCCCCAGCTGCAAAGAACATGGGTGAAGTAACCCAACTTTGAAACAGATGGACCTCAAATGTAATAGCTAGTAGCTAGTGGTCATGAACCATCTCAAAAGCTTAATGATTACATACCCTACACGTTCCCTCATATTCAAGAACCTTTGGATTTAATGCATGGATATTGTGCAGGCTCAAGGATAGGATTCTAAAGGAGTATGGCTTAACCAATCACCTAAACCTTAGTAGTTGCTAGTTTGTCGTGACCGAGTCCAGTGAGACATTTGGATTGTTAAAATGGTTGCAAATGGTACCTGCTGAGTTGTTAGAGTTACTATGCATGCTTAAAGTAAGCATAGGCAAGCTAATTCATGCATGCTTTTCATAACGCCAATAAGAACCGTTCAGGAGGCTGTGACTGGAGTGAAAGTCGTCTAGATTCTCCTATTGCTTCATTTGGTCTCTTTTTTGCACTTGATATCTCTAATACCTAAGAGCTATCACATTTCCTTTCTAATGGTGAAATTTAAATGTTAACTTCTTTTTTAGATGAATGAGAGGTTTCTTAGTTTAATTATCTGGGATCTCTACTAAGACTTTGGTTTTTAACTAAGCCAAAGGGTGTCGTGTGATCCATGTAGCTGGTTTCATCTAGTGGGACAACATTTTGTTGTTGTTTAATAATACAAAATGATGTAGAAATTAATAAGGATGTTATTAATTGCAAAGTACATATCAACTTAAAGCCAAATTTACTGTACTACTGGATGTCCAGCTATACTACATGAGAGAAAGGTGGGTAACAAATATGAGAATGTTAAAATGGATGTCTAGCTATACAAGAAACGATAAAATTTGGAATGATTATATATAAGAAATATTGGTGTAGCACCAATTGAAGAAAAATGACAATCCTTTTAAGGTAGTTTGAACACAAAGTATTGTCAAATTGCATGTTTTATAGTCCTATGAAGAGGAGGGGTGAGACAAATAAAGGGCGTTGGAGGAAGTCATGAAGGAAGATTTCATGCTAAACAATATTTTTGAAGTCTTGGGTTTTAACCGTGCTGAAACGATGTAGTGTGATTCATGTAGTCAGCCTCACTTAAGTGGGATAAAGGGTTGTATTTTAGAAGAATGGGGACAGCAAAAAAAAAAAAAAATCTAGAACCCTGTAAATGCTTTATTACCATGTAATTAATTATTTACTCCAAGAACTTCGGCTGTTTGATTTAATTAATAAGATACTTCGTGAATTATTTTCAATTATATTATACAATGTCATATCATTCACTTTTTTTTTCCTGATTTCTCAAACTGGAGCATTTTCTCAAACCAAGCAAGCCTAAGTTTTTTAATTGAAAGTGCAAGAATGGTTTATATGTGTATTGATACCTTGTTTCCATGAATTCCTTTGCTGGAATAATTTTTTGTGCATCCATCGTCTGATGCTGCCTTTACTCTCTAGAATTATGGTGTCGCTCAGAAATTCATTTCTGTAACTACAGCATGTTGATATTTTAAGTTGAGATCATACAAAGCCACCTGTTGGTGGATTTTGTTTCACTTCTACTGCTGTATGTTTTCATTGAATATTCTTAGTCATGTTGTTGTTTGCAAATCTGCAGTTGGCAGCACTTAAGCAGGAACTTGAAGAGGCAAAACAATCCATGTTAGAATCAGAGAAGAAACTAAAATTCAAAGAAGAGACAGCTGCTGCTGCCATGGCAGCCAGAGATGCAGCGGAAAAGTCTCTTAAGTTAGCTGACTTGAGGTCATCTAGACTAAGAGACAGAATCGAGGAGCTTACTCATCAGCTTGAAGACTTTGAAAACAGGGAAGATTCAAACAGACAAAATCGGCCTAGGTACGTGTGTTGGCCATGGCAGTGGCTTGGCATGGACTTCGTTGGTTTGCAGCAGCGACCTGCTACACAACCGGAGGCTTCTAATGAAATGGAACTTTCTGAACCTCTCTTATAATTGGGCATTGTCTTGTCTTTTCTTTCTTTCTTTTTTATCTTCTTTTGTGTATCTATGTTGATTTCTTCAAATTCATGTTACAAATTGTAGTTATCCATCAGTATACCATCTCTTAAAATGCCAGCCATGGTGGTTATTGGTTTAGCTTTAGGGTCCTGTAAAGTGAGAAAGTCTCTGAAGTATACAAGTGAGGGTGTGTTCACTCGAGTTAAAGTAGGTCAAATTCGCCAAAACAATTTAATTTTAATTAACATAAACGCATCTTCACTTCTTCGCTTTAGAGGTTTTCTCACTTCAGATTAGTTATTTCCCTGCACTATCATGTTGCTGCTGCTTCTGGCTTGAGTAACTTGGTATTGCATTTTGGTTTAGAGTTTAGGTACAACCATTTCGTGAAAACAATTAACAAATACAATGCCATTGCATTACACTCATGGAATGGTTTAGATTTGTTTCCCAATGGAATACTTTATACATGTCTGTGTAACCATAGCTTCTGTATCTGCTGAATATATTTATTACATTGGTTTGGGTCGGTTCCTAAGTTCTAATTGTTGATTGAGTTACACCCGTATCAGCTTCTGTTTGCCCAATTCTTCTATTGAGCAAATCAGCATTAAATGTTTTTTTGAGATCTATGGATTCATCAACCTCTCCCTAATAGCCAGAAAGTTAGTCTATATTGGAACAGGTGCATCGGTTAACCACCGTCGAAGAGGACAACGGATTCATAGTGCCATCACCCTCCAGGTCCACCATTCACCTACCACCCTATGACAGGAAGACTCTCTTCGACGACAATCCTTTACATAACCGGATTGATATTTTCAAGAACCATTCACATATATAAACAAAAACAAATAAGACTTGTTCTTTAGAAAGCTTTTTTATACTTTGGGAAAAATTTATAGAATGTTCTGCATATAAATTCAGTACATTTTTTACGTTTAACCGGTTGACTAATTTCCTTTCTTATTTTCTATCAAATCTCTAGAAACTTGTACAGTTTCAACGTCGTTTTAATGATATTCAATTCTAAAAATCTTAATTTTCTTTACCATCATAGTACATTTAACACCATTTTACTAATCAAATTATGATTTTATTATCTTTATTTTACCCTTGTACCAAATGTATTGTACCAAATATGGACGAATATTTAATATTATGGCAATTAAGCGATCTTTTACAAATCAAGACAAATATTCATTATTATAATGATGAAACAATATTATTAAATATTATTATTATTATTATTATTATTATTATTATTATTTTCACTATTATTATTGTTATTATTATTATTATTGATATTGTTATGTCTTGGATTCGGAAGGTTGTTAATAGAAAAAGTTTATAGATAAGAGTGATACAAGTCCATATAAAATTGATTGCAAAATATGCGGACCTATTAATTAGCCGTTTATTTTTAATCTTAAAGAGTGGGTCAAATTTGAATAAATGTTCAAAATTGTTGAATACGGTAGAACAAATTTGAATAAATATCTTGAATAAGGTAGGAAAAATTTGAATGCTGAAGGACTGTTTCTTAACTTTGAGTAGCACACCTGTTATGAAAAAGAAACAGCAACCTACAGGACATCACGGGGTAACACCTAGCACACCTTGATGAAAGAATAAGAAGATATTTAAGTGCTCCGATCAAAAAGCGCCGCATCGTCATTCCTGAGGAGTTTGCAAACATAAAATGGCCACCTGAGGAAGGTAGACCCGGATAAACACAAGAACATCTTAAATATTGCTCAGCTCTCAGGCATCAGTGAAGAGAATAAGAAACTGTATGGAGCTATGTCATCTACATTCCTCCACATTATTAGAGCGAAAAAACTCAGAGGTTAGAACAATTACTATTATTATTATCTTCAACTATTGACTTCTTCATCAGCAAAAACTGTAAACAGTTATTGCTTTTGTTGGTTTAGTAGCAAGCTATGGTGCTTCCTTTTCGTTGTCGGAACTACATTTTTCATGAGCAGTTAACTTTCTAGGACAAATCTTGGAACAGCTTATCTGTAGCGGGTGTGACGAATGAGATAAAATTTATAGTGTTACGTTAACTTAAATTCCCCTTTCATGCTGATTTGAGATTGGTTGGTCAATAAACACGTAATTGATCATACCTAGAGGGAAAACACAAAAAAAAACATGCATCCTTGAGTGACTAATAGTACTTTTGATACTATGAACTGATGTTAAGGATGCTGTTATTAGTTTATAATAATCTCTAATAGTTTTCGAGAAGAAAAAAATAAGATACAAAATTACATGTAAGGAATAGGCAAATTACGAAGACAAAAAGTATCATCTTTGGTGCTAAATGATTGGTTCAGCGCTTTGTTCTGCATTTCTTTTTGAGCAAAATGCCATCAGGAGGACGTGTTAGCATGACGCTGCAACGGCCATAAAGATTATATGAATACCTTAAAATGCTTCCCAATTTGGATCTTGCGCGAAATACTCCCCTCACTTCGAGAATTACACCATTGCCTTCCATCTGTTTGACAAGGCGCTGGCTTTCTCTTAGTGGCAGCTGAACTTGACTAGAGACCATATGGATGGTTGCAAACCTTGATTGAAGCCTTGCAGCTGAGAAAGGCTCAACGTACTGAGTGGCAATGAGGGTGCTTCCATAGTAGAGATAAATGATGACTGAGCTGAAGTCCACATGCACCTTCTTGTTTGGATTTGTGAAGTTAGCCAGCATGGTTAGATCAGCATTCAGCAGGGATCCAAGGTCAAGGTATGCAGCATTTAAGGTCACACTAGACACATCAAAATGTGGACTTTGTGGGCGAAAAACAAAGTACACTATAAGGACTATTAGCCCTCCTATGATTATGATAAGCCAAAATATTACACACAAGCAGGCACCTAACCATGTCAAAGGTTGAGACTTTTGCTCCTTAGGCAACTTTATACCACTGTGGCGGGTATCACTGAGGGGCTTACGGTGTGGCGGCTGCAGACGCTCAGGAGGGTGGTCGGAGGGGGGCAGCGGTGGAGGGGCATCAGCAGAGAGAGGTGGCTCTTGAAAATTTACCTTTGAGGGCTTAACTGGTCGGAAACCTTGATTTGTTGGATGCTTACTTGGACTTCTTTTTGATTTGCCATGGCGTGGCTCTTGCAAAATAGGTGGAAGATCTTCTGATGGAACATGGTCTTCATGTTGAGGCCGTGGTCGTAATGGAACACGATCTTCATTCTCAGGTCGTAATACATCTGGTATAGGTGCAGCTACTTGGGTGGATGGTTGGCCACGACGTTTATGGCGTGGCCCAAATGGAATATGTGGTTGCTCGTTATCATCTATCACGTATTCAGGCTGTGATGATCGAGAAAAATGGGGGTTGGTTTCTCGACGAGACATGGGAATTGTGGAAAAATGTGTGAGGAAAATGAAGAGAAACCGAATGGCAATACTAAGAGAATGATATTAAGCTAATGGAAACAAGGACGAATCAAGCCAAATCAAAAATTAAAGTATATAAAGGGAATGAGAATGACTTGAAGTTAACTTCAAGGATGATTCACATAAAGGCAAAGAATCGAACATAAGCCACTTATGTGGGGCAAAATGTTTCTCTTCTTCGTTTAACAATGTAGAGAAAGTGATCATGCTGAGCTTGTTTGTCCTATAGCAATGTAGAGAGGTTGAAACAGCATTAGAGAACAAGACCTTGTGTGAGTTTTAAGGTGGCTTGGATTCTTGGACTGTGAAGGTTTCAGAATTTATTATAAAGCATCTTACAAAACTGTAAAGGTTATTGAAAAATTGTGATGATGCAAGGCGAACACGCACACACTTTCTAACTCCCAAGTGCTTTCAGTTTCTTCTACATCAATTAACATGCACATAGAGAAAGACTGCGGATGATACCTTTCCCCTACTTTGGTCCAAAATACGTGGACCCCAAAAGCACACAGTCTGCAAATTTTTCGAGCACACTTTAAAAAGTGAAGAACAGCATATTGGATATAGGAACTCGTTGTGAATCAACGTTCAATCGATTTGAAAGAAATCATTTTTCAGTAATAATTGATAAATAAAGCTTGTGTTAAAATATAAGAACAGGCTTGACATGCCTCATCAAAAAGAGTTAAGTATGTGAGAAACAATTTCTCTTTGTTGCCTTCAATTTTCTATAATTTCCAAAATCGGGTAATAAGATGCATTGTTAACAGTTCCCAGATGCAGACATCCAACGTTCAGCAAGAGTTTTCCTCCATTTTGTTTCTTTTCGACATTTTTTCCATTTACTCTACACCTCACCCCAAAACAGATGCAAGCAATGTGATATGCCAAACCCGTAAAGAATTAAGACCCATACTGTAAGATTTCATGATCAAATGTCAATGGTTAGCCTTCTACCTATTCGTACATTCCTGCATTGACGACATCTCTTCATTAAGCAAAGAAAAGTAAAAAAGGTAAAACAAATCTTCTAAAATTACCTCCATATTCAATAGCAAGATCCGGAATTAGAATTATTTACTTGAAATCATAAATTTAGATAACAATATTGAATCCTTAAGAATTCAAAAATAGCATTATAACATCATTAAATCGACAGGAGTTTGATTAAGACTTGTATATTGTTTCTACTACAACGAGAATAACCTAGTACAAAAGAGAAAAGGGCAATATAAGAACTTAAAAAAGGTGCTAAGTAGAAGTTTTTAATTTTTACAGAAAATTATTAGATTAATAGTGATTTTGCCACTTGCACAGAATTTAAATAATTAATCACAAGTTGTGGAATCAATCTCTTACAAATGCGTGATAAGGTTGTGTAACAAAGTGCACACACAGAGGGGTGAAAGAGACAATGACAACATTTATAATAAATTTATATCCCGCGTTTTTCTCTATAATAATATATAACATTTTTAAACAATTTGTCCAACAATGTATGTTTATCAATAGATAAAAACTACTAACACGCTACATTTTGGATATTACAACCCTTTACATTCTCGATTAAATATGAGAAAATATGGCTATAGATTTCATCACGGGCTTCCTCCTTCCAATGATTCCACAATGATTTTCGTGGTCATTGATCGTCTATCCAAATATGCATACTTTGCTACTCTTAAAGCGGATTATTCCACCACGTCGGTGGCTGAGGTATTCATGAAGACTGATTGTAAAATTACAAGAGATTTCCAGAAACCAATAAGTTTTGGCTACATTTGTTCACTAACGTCAATCACTCTTAACATGAGCATCCCAAACTATTCTGAACATGAGCAATGCATATCATCCCAAACCAAGGAACAATTTACAGCAATGAATTGAATAAGTGCTTAGAGAAGGACAATCTCAAACATGCTCTCTACATTTACTGGATGTTAGTAGCCTTCATTCCATGGTATTAAATTCAGCTGTTAATAATAGAATACATATATCTATTTCTGCTATGATACCATTGATCCGCTTTTCCTAATGGATAACCATTTGTGATAGAACCATAATGGCTTCAACCTTCCCGGGACTCAATCAGTGTAGCAACTATGTAGCACCACGTTATCCTTGTTTTTAATGACCAATCCCATCTCTTCTAGATGGAAATCACGTTGAAAAATTAAAATTCTAAGACACTTGTCAAATTCAAATCCGTGAAAGCCATAAATTCTTTCATAAAATCATAGAATTCAAGGTGTAATATGTTGCATGGGTATGGTACCGGTAGCTAGTACAAAATCGAGTATGTGGCCTGTAATATAATTTTCAAGACATTCAGTTCAAAACAGAACATAAATAACACGAACAAAATATTTGCAGATTGTTATGATAACATTTATAATAAATTTATATCCCGTGTTTCGCAATATAAATAGGTTTGATTGAGTTGATAAATAAATAAAAATGGGAAAATTGAAGGGAAATATGTTATTTTAATTGAAATATGAATTTTTTTTTTTTGTAATAAAATTATCTAGCTCGTACACAAGATGAACCTGTCCATACCCCAAGTCGCACCTAGTCAAAGTAGAGACATATCCAGGCTGCCAACCTATTTCTTTAAAGAAAAAACTTGTAAGTGCTCAATTGTGCCCAATGTGTGCCTGTAAACAGTATGATCCAACTTAGAAAATGAAGTACCAATGTTTTATATGATCTAAACAAAAGAAATTACAACAGAATGGAGACATGATTTTGATATTCCTTAGAAGCCCAACATTAAAGCAATGGAAGTCAAAGAAAGTATAGAACCTAAATGCAAAGTATCTAAAAAGTAAAAAACTTCAACTGAAAATAGATTGAATAGAAATTCAGCGAGAAGCCTGCAACAATGCAGGAAATAAAAAATTGTTACAATTGAGAATTTACAGGCGGAAGATAGTTTCGTCTGTAAATTTGTCACAAAACATTGATTACAAACCTAGCAATTGATTATTCCCCGTCTGATGATGTTCAATGCGGCAGGAAAAGAATCTATTTCTTTTCCTGATATCATATATTCACAATAGTTTAAGCCCAATTTCATTTTGATGATGGTGACATGGGATTATATTAGAAGTGGAGCTGGTTAGGAATTTCTACAATTTGTGTAATAATGTGTTATGAAGAACTTGGGATACCACATAGGAGAAAGATTTATCATTGAAATGAAAATCTTTGATTAATACACAGTAAGAAAGTGAGTGAATGGATGAAGAAAGGATTTGTCAATCCAGTCTCAATACTGCACTTTTCCAAACGAATTCTAAAATGCAGCAGTTTTGAAACTAGTTTTTCTAACACAACACATTTTCTGACATTTGGACTAACATGGCATTTTCTTAATTATTTCCAATTTTTCTTTCCTACTCCAGAAGTTGGTTGGATGGTGACCCTAGATTATTCAACTCCATCTGGAAAAATCATCAATTATCCAGACCTATGTCCTTCACCAGCACTTTCTCTTAGCCCCCTTAGCGTATATTTCTTCTCCGATTGTGTATCAAACCAATCTGCAAATTGCTTATTGTGCTGGTTTTAGTTGTCCTTCAGCTAATCTGTTCCAAGGTTCAACATTGTCTAGAGTAGAATCTATTGACAAGGAGATACCAGCATGCAATGAACTAGGGTACATTAATATCATACACTTTTTTGTTTCATAGACTAATACCAGATATCACCCCTCCCCCCACCTTCCGAAATCAAACATAAATAATCAAAGTTGCAGTTAAAACATGTTCTAATTCCTTAGGTTCAATACAACTACAGAGAATACATAGCACCGTGATATTATCTAACTAAATGTAACAACTGCAGAAAGTGTTATTTTAATATAAGAGTCTCTCGCATTAATGCACTATAAAGCAGTCCACTAACAAATGTGAAAATTTACCAAATAACTTAAGATCTGGCAGTTTCCAGTCAGTCTCCATTGATTCTCAACAGCCTTATGGAACACTATGCAACCTTTAAATGATTCATACATCCATTTTTTTTCTCACAATATTATGTTTGTTTGTTCCATTTGGGGTTAGCATGGACAAAGGTTGACAAAATCATATTGAATGTCATAGCGCTCTAATAAATGAATGTGCTGAAATTAAAGGAGTAGAAACATACTTTGAATAATTGCAATGATCACAGAAACATTTCTTTAGAGCAGCCTAAAGTTCCATGCTGCAGACACGGGCACAAGCATCGTAATAATTTTCCAGAAAACAATGCTAATAAAGGTCGAACATGTAAAATTCTATATAAATGTATAATCCTACAATTATGTATCCTTGTATGCTAATCCAAATCTTGGAAGTCATATATAATTTGTGCCAGTCTCAGTTATTCAGAATCTAACAAATTTGAATCTTGAAGCCTAACAAGGCTACCTATCGAATCTTTTTTCCACACCCACAATTCTCCACTAAATTACATATGTCTGTCCAGACATATACCCAAATAATAAGAAGCCGATGGTCTGTCAACTAAAGTTCCAGAATGGTATGAAACCTGAGTTTATTTTTTCAACAATTCACTAGGATGGGCACAAGGACCAAGGTGCAAGTCACAACAAGGTGAAATCACCAATAAATGCATATCTTCAATGTTCAAATTATGCGCTGCTATGCTACCACCAACTTCATCTTGATGAAACAGGACCATAATAGTTAGAGCCATAAAATGACATAAGGCGTTCATAATCGATATTTCTGCCATACAAGGCAGGACATGAATCAGTCTGAATTGAGCTGTCACTGGTCAAAGATTTACTCAAATAGCATCAAGACAACATAAGAATAACTCAAACCTGCCTCTTCAACATGAACTCAGAAAAAAATTGGGATTTGAATAGGCAGCTAGAGTAATTCCGACCAAATCATCAATTACTAATATTAGTTGTGCTGAGTGAGAAACAAAGTCATAGCCCTCCATGTATAACAATGGCCCAAAAATAATTGAATGCTTCATTTTGTATTGACAATACAATCCGCCAAGTGAATAGTCTGTTGAGAATATGAAACAAAACTTGGATACTGATCCATAAAAAGGTCTAAGAAGCCATTACTTCCATTGGTAGCAAGAAATCATTACAGCACTGCCCTCAGTCAGGATCCTTTACAAGAAGCTGGTCTGTGAGTTAGTAGTGTTACAGCACAGAGTATATGGGAGCATAGATACACATAAAAGGTATGGGGTTGCACCAAGGGCATCATAAAAGTAGGACAAACCAATTTCCAGATGTCATTACCTGCAGAAAATGTTTGAGGTCGAGTTTGCTAAGCTTTGGTGCATTTTATCCAGAGAAAATGTTTTATGTCAGGTATCTCATTTCAAAGAAACACGTGATGAATTTGAGAAGATAACAACATAAACTAGAGCCATGTTCATGCGCCATCGCTTGATTGAATGGCATTTACTAGAGTCTCGGAAAGACGGCTATCAAGTGTTAAGCCTTTCTCCATCATCTGATCCCAAACCTTACAGGCCAGTGAAAGTTTTTTCCCCCTTATAAGCCCTCCAACTATCAACTTGAAAGTTACCTCATCAGGGTACAAACCGTTCCTCTGCATTTCATCATATAGACGCATGGCATCCATAACTCTAGAAGCCTTACAGAATCCATTTACAAGGGCATTGTAAGAGATTACATCCGGATTTACCCCATTCTCCACCATGTCACGGAAAACACTATGAGCCGTATCAACCTTCCCAGTCTTGCACAGATGATCAACTACTGCAGTATAGAATATACGATCAGGAAGAATGCCCACCCTTGTCATTTCATCAAGCAGTTTCTTAACCACTTGGATACTTCCTTCTCTTAGAAAGGCGTCTATAAGTATATTAAACGTCACCATATCTGGCCTAATCCCCTTCCCACACATCTCCTCAAACAACTCATAACCTCTCCTAGTACGGCGCACCTTGCAGAAGGCTGTGATAAGAGTATTATATGAAACAACATCACACAGCCCTTTGGTCTGCATCCTCTCAACCAACATCAAATAAGCCTTGTCCACCATATTAGCCTTGCAAAAACACTTCAACAGCTCATTATAGCTATACAAATCCGGCTCCACCCCGCTCCGTTCCATCGTCTCCACCAACCGCAAGGCCTCATCCGCCATCCCCTCGTCACAACAGTAATTCAACAGTATATTATAAGTAACCAAATCCGGCACACACCCATTGCTGCTCATAAACGCTTTAATCTTCATCGCCTTATCAACCCTTCCCATCCTACAAAACCCATCAATCAAAGCATTGTAAACCAAGATATTAACCTTTACCCCACCCTTGATCACACCAACAACAAGCTCGTAGGCCAAATCAACACGCCCCCCACCGCACAAACCAACAACAAGAGCAACACAGGCTTTGAAATCAGGGCTCAACCCTTTGCCAGTCAAACCACGCCAAACCCTAGCAGCCTCGTCGTAGCGTTGAGCTTTGCACAACGCGTCAACTATAATAGTGTAGGAAACAACGTCAGGCTCTCTCCCCTTGGAGGGCATGGAGTGGAAGAGTTCGAGGGCGGTTTCTAAGCGATTGTGGCGGCACAGGAAGCTGAGGTAAGTGTTGAAGGCCCAAATGTCAGGCACGAAGCCGAGAGCGTGCATGTCGAGGAGGAGGTCGTGGATGAGGGGGAGGTTGTTGGGAGCAGAGCAGAGGGCGGAGATGAAGCGGGAATAGGTGAATGGGAGGAGGGAGAAGCCGCGAGGGATGACGTGGTGGCGGTAGTAGTGGTGGGCGAGGTGGAGGCGGGAGTGGCGGAGGAGGACGCCGATGAAGCGGTTGTAGTCGACGCTGAAGACGCGGCAATTGGATTGGGTCATTTGGTCGAACAGGTGGATGGCGTGGTTTATGAGACCGGCTTTTACCAACTTGGATATGTGAGAGCGGTACGCGAGGCGGTGTGCGCCAATGCTGCTCTGATACATATCAGATTCAGGGATTTCCAAAGGCATAGCAGCAGCAACGCCCAGACCAAACCCCCATTCATTCACTTTCTCTCTCTATATCTCTCCCACTAAATAGTAATATTCGTTCGTTGGTTCGTTCGTTCCACGTTATGAGTTATGAACGAAGGAACTAAAGTTATGAAGAGGCACGCCAAGTGTTTGTGCATGCGTTTCTTACACTTGGTGACACTGGGGTGGGTTTGTTTTCGCTTGCTTATTCTCTTCTCACCTCTCTGCAACAAGAAGGGAGACGAGGGAAGGAAATGGTTTTTTTTCCTTCTTTTTTTTATGAGGCTGGGTCTGTGAACCATTCAAAAGGCAATTGCTTCCTGCACCACTCATTTGCTTCCTGAACCCATTACTTTTGCCGTGCCACCACTCCTTATCAAAGTGATTCTTCCTGCACCTCCATGACGACTTTCTGCACCTCCAAAGTTTTTCAAAATTTCCATTGTGAACATAATGAAAATCCATGACGACTTTCTGCACCTCCAAAGTTTTTCAAAATTTCCATTGTGAACATAATGAAAAGATTAAAATATCTTTCATCTACAACTCATAGTATAAAAATTTTTTACATTACGGGTTGTAGAACCCTTTACATTGCGGGTTGTAGAATCCGTAATGTATTTTTTAAAATTTTTACATTGCGGGTTCTATAACCCGCAATACATTTTAAAAAAAATTTGTATTTTTACATTGCGGGTTGTACAACCCGCAATACATTTAAAAAAAATTTTGTAACCCACAATGTATTTATAAATTGTTTTGTTTTGTGAGTTATACAATCAGCAATCTGCTATGGTGTAGTGGTTATCACCTTAGTCTTATGCAGTAAAGGTTTCCAGTTCAATCCTAGTCAAGGTTACAAATTTTTGTAATATTTATTTTTAACATAATTTTACTTTTTCTTATAATAAAAAGTAAAAAAACAATATTTTTATAAATAATTTTTAGTATTTATAAAAATAAATTAATTTTTTTTACGGGTTGAGAAAAAAAAATTTAAATGCATTGCGGGTTGTAGAACCCGTAATACAATTTTTTTTTAAATGCATTGCGGGTTGGGTTGTAGAACCCGCAATGTGTTTCAAAAATTTTATACTATAGGTTGTAGACGAAAGACATTTTGGTCTTTTCATTATGTCCAAAATGAAAATTTTGAAAAACTATGGAGGTGCAGGAAGTCGTCATGGAGGTGCAGGAAGAATCACTCCTGCAGCACCTGCCACGATGGACGATGCCTACCCCAACACCTAAGCCTTTTTGTCTTCGTCAACAAAAATGTGAATGGCCATTCAAATTCAATTTTGGGGCTGATACGAAATTGGGTTAGACGAATTCTTCCTCCACCCCCTACCCTCTTCCTGTATCTCTATAGTGAAATTGAAATTACACATATATCTTTGTTTTAAAATTCAAAAAAGTCAATATTATCTTTTATTCTCTTCGCTTTCATAATTTTCATTTGTCCTCTATCATGTCATCGACGCATTCTAAATCTTAAATTAAAACTTCAAACAAGTCATAAGTAAGTAATTATTGATGTTTATTAATAATTTGTGAGTGGTATTGTTTGATTAGAATAGTTTATTTTGGTGATTGGGAAACTATCGATGGCGAACGACGACTTTTGCGATTTAAGAGTTTGACAACCGGATGGGGTGTCATCCGGTTGTCATTTTGTTTTGCAAATGATAACCAGATGACACTCCCATCCGATTTACAATTTGAAAAAAATTATAAACCGGATGGGGTGTCATCCGATTGTCATTTACAAATGTGAACCGGATGGAGGTGTCATCCCGGATGACACTTAAGATCATTTTGATTATTTTAATATGGATATTTTGAAATTTTTTTTTTATGGAGGTGCAGGAAGAAGGTATGGGGGTGGAGGATGGGTTGATGTACTGCAAACCTATATCATCAACAGAATTAGGGCAATTACTTCCGGCACCTCATATTTGTTTCCTGCATTCCATCATAGATGTGCATATTTGTTTCCTGCATTCCATCATAATAGATGTGCCCCCTTCGATGAAGTCAGAAAGGGTTTAGGATTTCTTTGGTAGTCACCGGTCTTGAGTTGTGGGATGTGCTGCGGCAGCGGAAGAGCGTGATTGAATATCTTAATTAATTACTTTGCATTTGGATGATGAAAGTAAACTGTGATGTTCGTTGTTGATGATTTTGATGTGTGTAAATGAATTATTGAATTAATTGTTTGATTGTAATATGCATTTAAGTATAGGGATGAAGGTGTGCTGTGACGGTTATAAAAAGTATTTTGGGTGGTGTGTGGTGAATTTTAGGTGGTGCTGGTGTGGAATCACACAAGGTGTAAATGCTTCTAGTCAAGGCTTTATTTGCTTTCGTAAAGCGGATTGCGAAAGATGTTTGAAAATCCATTTTCGAAAGCATATTTTTTTATAAATTTTAGTTTATTTTCGAAAACACTTTTCCAAAACATATTTATGAAATTACTTTTCCATAACATCTTCCAGAATTACTTTTCTGAAACATATTTTCATAAAACAATTTCTAAAAATATATTGTGGAATGTATTTTCTGAAACATATTCCTATAATATATTTTGAAATTTTGTTTTTTTTTTCAAAAATACATTTCGAAAAATACTTTTCGAAATATCTTATACATCTCAAAATTGTAATTGTCGTTTTAAAAAATTAATAAGATATTGGAAGCAATTGATGTGGAGTACAGGAAGAAATTGTCCTAAATTAGAAGCTGCTACACCTATATTCTCACTGCTTGTATTAAAAATTCAATTTGTAATTCAATGCTACACCTATATTCAATTTGTAGGCTCTTTTTCTAATGATGACAATATGAGCGGGGCAGGTCAAAGGAGTCTACTAACTGTTTATTTAAAAACAAAAATTAAACTTAAAATAAATAAAAATAATAATTCAAAAAGTATTTTTTATTGTATTATTTAAAAATTAACATTTAATTATTAATTATAAAATATTAAAAATATTAATTATAAAAGAGTTACATAATATATAAAGATAATAATATTTTTTTAATTTATCTTAGAAACATTAATTACTTAATCAAAAGAGTTGACAAATATTTACATAATGTATTTTAATATATATATATATATATATATATATATATATATATATAATAAAATAACTAATGGGTTCTGTCAAAGTGTGTTGGAACTTATAACCCGCTTAATCAGGGTGAATCAATACGTGCAACCCCATTTTGATTGGACTATTGATTATAATTTTTTTAAATTATGATACTCGATTTTTTTTTAAGCCTAAAAATGATAATGGTGATTAATGATTATTATTTTTCAATATATTTATATATAAATTATTTAGTTGATGTTTTAAATTATTCTTAATCATGATTTAATTTTTTAAAATCTTTAAAAAAGACAACATGTTACAAGTATGTAGTTAATAAAACATCCAAACACTCAAAATTATACATCTTCCTAGATATATAGTGCAAGTAACGTATCTTGTTGAGAGAAATTGTAATATAAATTATTATATAATAAAAATTTACATCGTCTAACGATGAGGTCTTTCAATAATTTTTAAGTAATTGTAAATCTTATTTTACAAACAGGTATATGATATCAGAACTCTCTAATCGAGAGAGTTTTATTGTGCCAATTCTAATTTTATTACATTTGCAAAAATTCATCATCTGTAATGGCTTCAAAAGTGCCATTATTTTTAATAGTAAATAAGACTATTTTGTCGTTTCATAATCTACCGGTAAATCTTCTAAATTATTCTTTCCGTGTGTATTATGTTTCCTGCAATAGAAATTTTCATAATTCTCATACGTTTCTGCAATAGAAATTTTCATAATTCTCAAGTCAAGAGATAGACCATGGATGACAAGCATTATAAATTTATAATAGTAAAAAATGCACATATTGTGGTAGATATAAGATCATCACATTTCCAATACATCCACAGGTATCATTTGCAATCTAAGATCACTACCAAAATCTATCTTTGTTTACTGATCAAATTTGTGATATACAGGACAATCACACTATGAGGATAATTGATTTTGCTAAGATGCACCACATACTCTATGTTCTTGAAAATCCTAAGGAATCATGAAAACACTTTGCCCCATATTCAATTTGAATAAATTTTGTATAAATTTTGTGTCTATTAATAAGGTGGATGATTGACATTTTAGATTAGGTCACTTGATAAGGATAAACTATTTGTATTGTTAACAAAGTTTGATTACATTTCTAACAAAACATGTGATGACTTTTGTCAAATATGTCCACTTGCTAAACATAAAATACTTCCATTTCATGTAAGCACTTCTTCAAGCAATAAATTTTTTGATTTGTTATGTATGGATATTTGGCGACCATTAGCCATTACTTTTGTGGATGGACATAGATATTTTTTGACTGTTGTGGATGATTTTTCTAGACATACTTTATTTTTCTTTTGAAAACTAAATAAAAAATACAGGGTTGCATTAAATCTTTCGTTACTTTGGTTGAAACCCTCAATTTTTAACTACTATCAAATGCATTAGGTCTGATAAAGGACCATAATTTAATTTGCATCAGTCTTATTCTTTAAAAATCATAGAACATCAAATGTCCTATATTGAGACTCCAGAACAAAATGGAGTGGTAGAGAGAAAACATCAATGCTTTTTAAATATTACTAGGGCTCTTATTTTTCAAAGTAAATTGTCTGAATTGTTTTGAAACTTTACAGTCTCTCATGCTGTTTTTTCATGCTCAATAGATTGCCAAACAAGGTTTTATATAACAAAAGTTCACTTTTTGATATGATATGAAAGTCTATCTTAACAAGGTCGTTAGACCTATTGGGTCATCTGCTATCGGCTGTCGAATTATCTTTACATATAAATCTTATGCTCGAATTAAAGAGTCTTTGGTGTGAGGAGACGAGGGGGTGTATTGGAAATCTATCCATATAACTAAAGTTGAGATTTTTCAATAATTTATAAATATATGTAAATCTTAATTTCCAAGCTAATTTTGTGAAATTGAGTTAAATTTAAAATTTAGTTATGATAATATAAATTATTATATAATAAAAACTTACCAAATCGCATTTTTATGAAAGATATGTTATAGATGTAACCTCCTAATTTAGTATTTAGTATCCTGAGATATTGAATTATAGAATACGTTAAATATTTTATTATATATGCAGATAAAAATTATCCAGTAAATTTGTATAAAACGAATTCAATATGATACATGTATTGAAAACATATAATCCTGTAAATCTTAGGAAGTCCGTGTTTGTGTATATAATTTCATTTGTTTATTATTAGAACACTTTTTTATAAAACAAGTAAATAAAAAGCAAAGTTACAAAATACAAGATAATTATATCTATGTTAATCTCATAAACAAGTCATATGATAATTTTAAAGTTTAAATTAATGTATTTTATAAACCATATATCAAAAGATGGACTTAAATATAAAAAAAATATTTAAAAATTACCATCTATTGTTGTAATCTTTAAAATGATGAATGAACTTTTATTAAATCGTAAAATGTTAGAAATGTGAATAACCTTAGAAAAAGAAATATAATTGTGGAAGCTTACATGTTACATGCAAGGAAAACAAATAACAAACGGGAACTAAAATGTAAAAGACAAAAAATTATTTTAATTGCTCTTAAATTGAGATTTGCTGGACAATTTTAAATCCATCGAACAACTTCATCTAATTTCCTGAGTAAATTAAGGTCTTAAACTAGCCTTAGCTCTCAAATTGAAATTTGTTGAGCAAATCTTAGTCTACTTAACAAATTAGGTTGAACCAATAGTTTTGCATAATTTTCTAATACTAATTTTAAAATTCAACACAATCAAAATTCTAGATACCACTAAAAACAACTATTGCACATGTTTCTATCATTTCAACTTAAATTAATAATTAAAGACTCAATATCCATATAAAATTGTTATCTAACTAATAAACTTACACGAGAGAAACTTAAAAAAAAAAAAATTATAATTGCAATTCAAATATAAGAGAAATATAAGAATTAACCTTATAAAATTAGATAAAAAAAAAACTAAAAGGAAAAAATAAAATGTCGGTGGGGATTACACTATATACTAATAATAAACGCCACGTCGGCATACGTTGACAAAAAGGTTCATGTTTGAATATAATATCCAAACTCTTATGTCACTTTCCTTGAGAAATACATGATCTTATCCAAGGTCTTCAATTCTCTGTGTCTATGAAAAAACGTTATCATTATTTCATAAATATTACAATGTAATTTTTTTTTCGCTTATTTTGCTAGTAAGTTTGATACATTTTACTGATTTAGCAAATTATGTTGACGTAACGCTAAGAAAAGTTTAAACTAAAAATAACAAAATGGTATTATTTTATCCACATTTTTGTATGAAAGATGGTTTTACTATCATATTTTCTTCGTGACTATTTTTTCATGGACCGTTATTACATATTAGAGGAGCAGTTAAATATATTGAATTGAAGTTTTTGATAGTGAAATACCAAAAAAAAAAAAAAACAGTTCCTTTACTATCATATTTTTCTTATTAATTATTGCTATTTAACCAAAAATATATTAAATCATGGTAAAATTAAATTTGATTACTTTCAAGGAATTCGCATAAGAAACTCGAAGACCAAATTTAATAATAATTTTCTTTCCTTATTAATATAAGATAATAGTATTTTTTATATAAAAAAGTGTAGTATCTGATTAAATGCTATTATTTTATAACTTTATCCGGTATTTCAGTCGAAGTTTGAATTGATAATTTCTAAAATTCAACAAAAGGGAATAGATATATTTTAATGATGTACTAACAATGTTGATAACATGATAAAAAGAATTCTACACATAATAGACAAAATCAATTCAAATTCATTGTAGAGAAACAACCTGGATTCGGTTGGTCAAACATTTTTTTCATTGTAACATCTACTGTTAAAGAACAATTAATATAGTTTGACTACGAGATTAAAAAAACCTAAAATATTTAAACTGTTTCAGAAACACAGTAATGACTGACTATATAAATAAATAGACAATGGAACCAAAATTAAATTCGTAGGAGTTGCTTCACAGGTTTTAGTGCACATTGAAATTGAACCTTTATATTTATATTAAATCTGGTAACCTAATTAATAGGGGAGAAAAGAAGTCAATCAAAAATGTGTGACAATAAATGCAGATTTTAAAGGGGCATATTATTATTATTATTATATTTGAGAAAAGTGTGTCAATTTGAGGTGGCACTTTTTGGTCAAACTGAAAGACCATGACCATCAAGTCCTACCTTTTTTTCCATTTATGCAAACTCCAAATTCTTCTTTACCTCCTTCTAATTCTTCCTTTTCTCCTCTGCAAGATCCAATTTCTAAATATCTATGTTTGAATTTTGCTCTCTGTAAGAAAAAGGAACTGAGTCAGAGAGTGAGACATTCAGGTGAGAAAAACCCAAACTATCAGCAAACAAAAATTTCCATTCTCCTTTTATCATTTACTCTTTCTAAGCTTTTGCTTTCAACCCATTATTACTTATGTTATTGGTTTGAAACCCAGTTAAAAAAAATCGCGTCTTGTAGATTACCCATGTTGGGAGAAGAGAGTAACAACGCCGACACCGGTGTTCACCGGATAGCACATTCCAGATCAGTTTCTTGGACCGACCAGACTCCGATGACCCGGAAACCGCCGCGATCCCTTCAGCCTCTTTGCATCAGGAAACACAGCGTGAAGGAGTGGCCGAGCGCCAGCAGCGACGATCTCGACGATTGGCTTCCGCCACCGACCCCAAGAGGGTCCACCAAAGGATCATCAAATTCGGGTCCGGGTCCGGGACAAGTTTTTCAGCTTAGGAGAGACAAGTTGGCTTTTTTCGACAAGGAATGTTCCAAAATCGCGGAGCACGTGTACTTGGGGAGTGACACGGTAGCAAAGGACGAGGAGGTTTTGCGGCGGCACGGGATTACGCACGTGCTGAATTGCGTGGGGTTCGTCTGCCCCGAGTATTTCAAAACTAACTTCGTCTACAAAACACTATGGCTGCGGGACAGTCCCTCGGAGGACATCACCAGCATTCTCTACGACGTTTTCGATTACTTCGAGGATGTCCGACAACAGGGTGGGCGCGTGTTCGTGCACTGCTGCCAGGGCGTGTCGCGCTCGACCTCGCTGGTCATCGCGTATCTGATGTGGAGGGAGAGCCAGAGCTTCGAGGACGCCTTTCACTTCGTGAAGAACGCACGTGGCATAACCAATCCGAACATGGGTTTCGCGTGTCAGCTATTGCAGTGTCAGAAGCGCGTGCATGCCATGCCCCCGAGTCCTAGCTCTGTGCTCAGGATGTATAGAATGGCTCCTCATTCTGCCTACGACCCTCTTCACCTTGTTCCTAAGATCGTTTACCACCCTTGCGCCCACGCGCTTGATTCGCGTGGGGCGTTTATTGTGCATGTTCCTTCTACTTTATATGTGTGGGTGGGGAAGGAATGTGGCACGGTGATGTGTTGCAAGGCGAGATACGCTGCTGCTCAGGTTGTTCGATATGAGAGGGCAACGGCGGAGATTGTTAGCGTGGTTGAGGATGAAGAGCCTGAGGAGTTTTGGGTTGCTCTTTCTTACAAGGAAGTGATGGTGGAGGAAGAAAAGGTGAAGAAATTGAAATTGGAAACAATGGAGATTGATGTGGGGGTTGGTGGCCGGAGAGTTGAGGAGTATGATTTGGACTATGGAATTTTTCATAAGGCACTTGCTGGTGGGGTTGTTCCACCTTTTTCTTTGTCTAATGCTGGATCAGAAAATTGCCTCCCTTCTAAGGAAAATGGCTGGGGGAGATTTCCTAGGAAGCTTAGCAGTGGTATCATGAAAGGGTTCACATCCTCCAAGTGCTGTGAGTCAAGTATGAACATTGAAGAGGAAAGTCAACATATGAATGTTGATCCTTTGCCTCCATCAACCCTTTTACGCTAAAGATGCATCTAACTTCAAAAAGAAGGTGTATCTGCTAATTTCAGATGATGATATCATCAGTGCTGCTGCTGTTGAGTTTACTGACAAAGGTCATTGTAATGTGGTACTGTGTCATGTAGGATAGGTAGGTGTGCTTCAAGTAGAAACCTTATAAGGCAAATTTAACTTTATTACAATGGTTCAGTTTCTTGTTGTATAGATATAGCCACTGTTGGCTAACATGATCTATTCCTTTTGGAGTTGAATTTTCACTTCTGTTTGGATATTGGTGCATGCCTCAGGGATTAAACATAACGTGAATGTCCAATTAAATGAATGGTACATGGTTATATCATATATATTAGAGATACTTTTATTAAACTCACTATTTCATTAAGGAGGGATAAATCCTTAATTTTGTTTTCCTGTTATTGATATTCTTACAATTCAATAATAGTCCATTATAAGCACATTAATTCATAAACTAAACTTCTTTTTACTCCCTAAGCTCAATTTTTGGTTATATGTGAACAATTTTCTTTGTTCCCCGCAACTAAGAATGCTTGTTGAGTTCTTTTTATGTCGTTGTCTTCAACCTGTCTTTGATAATTAATTACTTTCTAAAAAAGAGACAAGAAAACGAAATATATGTGCTCTGGTTCTCCATGAGGACTGTGACAAGGAGTGTTTCCGTTATACACTCGTTTTTCTTTATCAATTAGGATTTTTCTTCCCAACGATTAGAAATTGAAGAGTTATCTTTGATATGAGTTGGTAATTTAATGTATTGCAAGTTTGAGCGTTTTTTCATATAAAATTACCAATTTTATTGATTATTAATATTATCATGTTAAGTTTATGTTTTTGAATTAGGATAACATGCCATTGGAAAATGTTGAAAAAAATCAACGCCCTAACAAAATATTGGTATTATTTGTCAAGATATATAACTTTGGCCAAAATAAAAATGTTTTTAAAGGCAGTTACCAATTCTACAACTGACACTATAACGATTATATATTTATTAAAAAATTTAAGATTATATTAATTAAACCAACATTAAATATAATTTAAAGTCAGTTAAGCATACACCTCTTCAATAATATCTTAAAGAGTAATATATTCTAACACTACTAAGTGTTATCAACCTAGTTACACAAAATTCACAAAAAATATATTTATTATATGATAAATCTATATAAATTCTTGTGCAGTTTTACATTGTTATTATAAAAAATAATGAACAATTTTTTTTATGTGAGTGGATAAACTGTATCACGATGACATGATTTTATTGTTATGAAGAAATTATGTTATTCTAATACACTTTTAATTAAAACGTGCAATACTTACATAATTTTGATTAGTGTTAAACTTGTTTGTTATTTTTCAATGTCATATCAACAGTTAAAAAATGAAATAAGAAATGAAATATAAATGTAGTTTGATATAAATAATTAATATTTATAAATTATAATTTATAACCTCCATGTGTGATTATATAAATTAAGTTACTTTTCCATAATATTAATTATTTATGTCAAATTATACTTATTTTTCATTTCTTATGTATTGTTGGAAGATTAAAAAATAACAAAAACTCATGTTAAGATAGTGTCAACCACATAACTCTTTAGTGGACTTTTTTATTCCAATAACACTCTTTTATTTCTTAGGTATTGCTTCAATATTGAAAAATAACAAAAATTCATGTCAAAGATCATGTCCACCACATACATGTTTAGTTGACTTTTTTACTCCACTAACACTTTTTAATTTCTAGAATAACACTCTTTTGTTTTATTTTTATACATTATAAAAAAACTATTTAGAGACTAATATTTAGTTACCAAATAAAATTGTTGCTAATTGTGACCAAAATAATCATCAAATTAAATTTTAGTTGCTAAATAACTACAAAATAGAAGTAATGATTGAATTTAGTGACCAATTAAGTCAAATAATAAGTATTTACCATTATATACCAAAGTTTTAGTCACCTATGTCATTAGATTCTAAATTGGTATCTAATTAAGTTAGAGACTAATTTAGAATCTAATGGTATAGGTCACTAAAATCTTGGTAGCTAATGTTAAATACCAATTATTTGACTTAATTGATCACTAAATTCAATAATTACTTTTATTTTGTAGTCATTTAGCAACCAAAATCTTATTTGGTGACTATTTTGGTCACAATTAATTAGTAACATATTGGTCTCTAAACAACCTTTTTTTTGTAGTGTTATTTGTTTTTTTTACGGTCACTACATCAATTGTGATTATTAATAAATATTTTATGTATTGTTTTTTCTTATTCGTAACCATTATTAAAAATTGTGATTATTAGTTATTAAAATTAAGATAAAAAGCATATATAAAAATAATTGAATTAAAATTTAAATTTATAGGTATTTTTAACTAATTAATTATAATAGAAAAATAAATAATAAATTATTTTATTTTATATTTTATAAAATACCTCAACAATTTTATTTTATTTTATTTTTGCTATTAATTATTTAGATATTTTTTAATAAATGAAAGATACAAATTTTAATTAAAATAACAATTTTATAGTAATCTTTTTAATAAATTTAAATTGGGCTGAATAAATTATAATAATTTTGTAATTGTATCTTTATATAAAATATAAATTAGAAAAAAGTTATAATAAATTATAAACTTGTTATTTGAATTAAAATTTGTATTTTTTGTTTGTCAAAAAATATCTAAATAATTAATAATAAAAATAAAATAAAATTGTTAGAATATTTTTTATAAATAAATGTTAATTAAATGATTTAAAAATTTCAAATAAAAAATTAATTTATTTGTGAATTAATTTTAAATATTATGTTTATCAGTTAAAAATTATTGTTAATTATTGAAATGATACCCTACATGTTTAAGATGAAGAGAAAATTAAATGAGAAATATATATTCATTAAATAGTTTAGTTAATGGTACATAAAATAGAAGTGAAACATAATCAATGACAATAAGTGGACACTCCAATAATATTGAAACATGTTTTTGTTATGTGTCCTAGCATTTGACAATATTAATATTTTCTAGACCAATCTTGTTGTTGTTCCTTAGGTCCATATCAGTTCTTATATTACTTGACTTAGGTCTTTTATTTAATGTTATTTTCGCGTCTTTATCAAATACCAAATTCTATCTTTATCAAATATCAATTAGATCTCTATCAAAAGCTAAATTCTATCTTTATCAAAGATCAAAATTATCTTTATAAAAAAACAAATTCTATCTCTATTAAATTCTAACTCTATTAAAAATCAGTTTCTGTTATTCAAAAAATCATGTTCCATCTCCACTATTTCAATTTGTCCAAAATTTTCACTCTTTGTCATGGTTTTAGTTAAACTCTCCTCAACACTAATCAAAATCTTATAAGTTTTACCATGATTTTAGTTAAATTCTCCTCAACACTAATCAAAATCTTATAAGTTTTATATGTTTTCAACCTTTACATTAAAATTATGTATCCTTACATAATTTTATCTTCTGATAACTAAAGTGTCACAATTTATTTACAATGAAATCATATCCATAACATGATTTACTTATTTATATAAAAGATTTCTTTTTTCATTTTAAAAATGACGCATTGCACCTATTAAAAAACCCAAACCTATCTCAAACATCAACCAAATCACATAAATCACCATTTAGAATGCATACATTATAAAAAGCACGACCAAAACCAAATCACATAAATTAGAATGCATACATTATAAAAAGCACAACCAAATGAAATATAAATGAAATGTAATCAATCTAAAAACTATAGCAACAGTTTAAAATTTTGTATCACTCATCGAAAAATACCGAAAAAAAAATCTGACCCATAAACATTAGGTAAAATCAATGATTTTTTTTTTTTCAAACTTGAGTAACAAATTAAATTACATTAAAAACAAACTTGAGTAACAAATTAAATTACATTAAGAACAAACTTGAATAACAATTATGTCTATTGGGAGAGGAGGCAGAACAATAAAAAAGTAATAACCGCACATGCAATAACACCTCAATTACATAACAATAATAGAACATGAGTGAATATAAATTCTATTTTTGTCTTAATGTTTGAGTGATTTTCTTGTTTTTGTTTGTTCTAGCAACCAGTCTAATTTTACATTTTTTTACTGATTTTTTTCATTTTTTATATTTATAATCATCATCGTTGGAGAATGACCATGGTAGCAAAACTGATAAAATTAATGCAAAAATGTCACCTATGTGAGAATCATGCAAGATGTTATTATCGTCTTTCACTACTACAGGAAATTTATTCAGAACAAAATAGGTGTTACATAATAGGTTTCTTCTAAATGATGTCGTTTTCACTGTTCTTGTAAGTGATTTCAAAGAAAAAGTTTATTTATTATTTTTAATGTTATTCTCAATTATTATTATTATTATTATTGTTATTATATAATAGACAAAAACTTATCTACGATAAATTATATAACTTTATGGAATTAGTTTAGTAGAAAAACATAACATAATTAAAATTCACATATAACTTTCTACCTTATGGGAAGAAAGTGAAGACATCCATGGAGATATTGTTACCTTACATTTTCCTGCCTTTGACGTGTCTATCCACGGGTACAATATTTCCACTAGTTTATAATCATAATAGAAATTTTGTACTGAATTTGGTCTCATCACTTTTCTTGCTTACATTGAGAAAATTTTCTACATTAAAATTGTTAGTATTACTCTTCTCTTTCTTTTTCGTTTGCGTATAAGAAAATTTGTTCTGTTAATTTCCATAAGCAAAACTAAAAACAAAAGAAGTTAGTCTAAATATTAATATTGCGGATCCTAGCAGAATGCTATCCTCCCATTGTTGAGACTTACTGAAAAATCTCGTGGAACATGTCTTTTTAATTAGCACTAATTTGAGTTTTCATAGTTTTATAAAAAAAAATTGAAGATCAGAAACCATAATAAGAAAAAGCTAATTATTGTATCACAATTGTTGTACAACTAAAGCACAGAATAAAATTAAACATAAAATATTTAACAAACTCCTTCAACTTGTGCTATACACAACTAAATCCCTTAGCAATTTATCCTTTATATTTTTTTTTTTTAGTGGGAGAGAATGATCAACTCCTTCTTTGATCTTAGCCTGGGAAATGCTTTTACGTGTTAAGTAGACTTTGCCTGCATTCATACCAAGTCAACAACATGAGATCAAAATTAGTCACTAAAAATTAAGTAAATAATTCAAATGATATCATAACATCCAGAACTGCGCTAAATTTTAGTTGGGTAAAAGAAGAATGCTTTACGGATAAAAAAACTAAAAAAATGGTATACTACCTCAATCAAATTATTTAAAATGCAAAAAAAAAAATAAAAAAATAAAAAACCATCAAAGATAGTTTTAGGAATCGAAAAAATTGGTAATAAATATAAATATTACAAAAATTCCTTTTTCAATTTTATTTTATTAAAATTGGAATCCATGCCAAAAAGGGAAATATGTATAATATAGTTTGTTTGACCAGATTTTAGTTAAAAAATAAAATTGAGTTAAATCCAAGTAAAGTTAAAAATTTCAGTATAGTTTTTAAGTCAAAATTGATTTAGATGTTTTAACTAAAATCTAAAAAGACCCATAAGGGGTAGTCAAACTCATTTGTTGAAAATGAGTCTCTTTATTTAATTTTCTTTAAACAAAATTAATGAAATAATTGCTTACTTAGATAAATTTATTTTAAAAAAGCTACATTTTTTTAGAAACAAGTTGCTTATTAGAAAATATAGTTTCTGCCTTTTTTTTATCTGCTACTATTTTTTTTCAATTTTTTAAAAAAAAAAAAAAAAACAGACACAAAGTTAACACTTTCTCACTTAAATTATAGTTTGAAATACTCCATATAATTCAATTCTGTATTAAATGGAGCAAAGTGTTGCATACATGCAAAAGCTTCCCCTGGTAAACACTTCTCTTTGCAAGCATGAGTGTTAGGATGGTAGGAACCATTGCAGCAGATAAATGCTTAAGTGTGTGACCACTGACAACATGAAAAGTCAATACATAAATCACCCTATCGGTAGCCTCTTGGAGCATAGCTAGAACATAAAATCCTGCCAAAATTCAAATTGAAATTAAGAGTGATTGAAAACACTATTCGCACCACATCAAAACATGTTTCATACAGTGCCAAAAGTACAAACCTGAAGCCCAGAGCCAGTATGTTGAATGCGTGTACATTGGAGGCAATAAAGTAGCCATGAGAGGTATGGCAATGCATGATGCACTTTGTGCTAGAACATATAAACGGATGTCTCCAAAGAACCTTCATCACAAAAGAATGTATCAGAAAAATAGCAACTATATATTCTCACGACAGAGCTTAAGTTCACTGAACTCAAAGCTCAATTTTGATATGAGTAAATGTCCAAATAATGCAGTAGGGTAAAGAGAATGAAGAAAAAGCCTTGCCTCCAATAGACATTGCTGATTATGACCATCATAATCAAAGGTGCAATTGCAAGTGTTCCCTTCTTCACATCAATCCTTTCAATGATGAGGATTGCCATCAGTGAAGCGAAAGCAACACTCATCTCCAACAACCAAACAATAATCAAAGAATCAAAATTGTGAAACTAGAATTGAAAAAAAAAAAAAAACTAATTTTGGTTAAATTTGAATTGAATGGAATTATTGAGGAGAAACTCACTGGTATTCTGTCCCACAGAAGGCCAGCATCATCTGGGTGAAGATGATAGTATGAAGAGCCAAAAGCAACGGAAGTGACACCAGCATAAAAGCATTTCCAACCCCATAGTTCACCTTGCAAACTAATGCCACATATCTTAGTCACATAAGCTTATGGAATTGATGTTGAGAAAATGAAAGTACCTGATGTTTAAGTGGTTCCTACGATGGCAAAGCAGAAGGCCAATGAGGCCAATGACCAAGAATGGGAAATTCGATATCACGTTTAGAGCATTGGGAATGCCTGAAGAAGAATTAAAAAGATGAAACCTTTGCAGTCTGAAAGCGAGATTAGTAAGTTTTTGAGAAGGAATTACCGAAGAAATTGCGGTTGTCAGCAAAATGATGGTATCGCTGAGGCTGAGGAATGGATGGGGTTAAGAGAATGAGTAAAGGGAAGGAAAGGAGCGCCACTAGCAATACCTGCACACTGCATTTTCTCATTTTCTTCAATTCATGGGAATTGCGTGAATTAGAGAGTGAGAGAAGGCATGATCATGTAGGATGAACCTTGGAGGTCACGGTAGACGGTGGGCGGTGCGCGGTGTGACGGTGCTCAATGACGCTATCCTTAAAAGTCGAACTATGTAGAACGTATACTTTGTATTTTTAATTTTTAATATCTTTAAGGATTAAATCATATTTTTGTTTTTTAAAATTAAATTATAAGTGTATCCTATGTTTGAAGGATAAATGTTTCGACCTTGTTAAATAAGATTAAGGATAAATCATTGTTAACTCTTAGTCTACGTAAGACTTTCAAATGTACTAAAATAACCCTTCAATCAAAGATAAATGATATGAAATTTGATGTTGAACTTTCTTTGTGTTCAGTTTTGAATTTTATTTACGTGTTTCTACGAATAACATCAATATTCCGTCTACAAGTATGTTAAGACATTTGAATACATCAATATATATTCGAAAAGTTTGACAATGATTAGGTGTTAAGGCGCAACAGATTTGAGTTGAAAAAGAAATTATTTCAAATTTTATGTTATTGAAAAGAGATTGATTGGTGAAGTTAGGTGCTTGATTCCGTTCATATTTTTCTCAATCTACCAACAAAAGTTCCAACGAAGAGAATGAAACGGTGGTTGCATGAGATTCCCTCATCTCATACGTGTCATTAAATTTAATTAACTATCATTAAATGAAAATGTTCCAATTTTTAAGAATCTCTCCTCGTTTAGAATCTCATTATTTAGATTAGGTCAAAAGTATTGGTTCAAAAGCATAAATCTCTCCTCATTTAGAATCTCATTATTTAGATTAGGTCAAAAGTATTGGTTCAAAAGCATAAAACCAACAATCGATTGTTTTCCAATTTTTAAAACTTCATCCATATATCGATTCTCATTTATTTATATTAGACAAACTTCTTTATTAAAAAGCAAAAGAATCACCCAATGCGCCTCTCCCTGCCAAGATAAGTTATTACATCATTTTATGAAATATAACATAATCTTAAGAAAGGAGGTTTCATTATGAATGGTAATAACAAACCATTTTATATACAGTGAGGACCATCAATATTTGACATCATTTATTTTTTTTGGATAATGTTTGATACATGACAGCAAAATCAAATGATCGCGAAAATTTTCATAAAATACATGTCGAAGACTTAATACAGATAAATAAAAAAATGAAAAATGATTAAATATACTAACTAGTTCATAGTATTAAAATGATTAAATTAAGATTAACTTTAAGAATCGTATTAATTCATATCTATCTAAAAAAAAATTCTGACTGGTCCTTATAAATAGGTTGATATAAATATATGTTTTGATAACATTAAATTCTTTAACCACCATATATTTGTTAAGATGCACTATATAAATCAAAGAAGAAATCAACAAATAATATGATAAATCATCTTTACAAAAATTCAAGAATCACCTCAAGGCAATAGATGAAGACACTTCTCGCCCCCAAAAAAACAATACATGATAGTTAGAAAAACCTAAATAAATATCTCATTGATCATCTAACGAGTAAATACTCCTTAATTCCTTACAAAATGATAACTCACGATTCAAATAATAAGAGACACGTCTTCTTGTTCTCAAAAAGGATTAAAAGTCAACTTGGTGGGTCCAAAGAAAATGAGGTAAACTAGGAATGTGTACAACTATTGTGTTTTATCAATAATTAATATAAATATTTCAAAAGAAATATTAATAATAGGAATAAATTAGGACAGTTGAATGCTAGCAATTAATGAGTTAAGAAATCATGTAGAAGGGACAAAGATGAAGAGGCAAATTAAGACAAAGGAAAGGTCTTTTACTCTAGCTGTATCTCGTCTTGTGCAGAGGAATCTGCGCCCACGCGCTACCCCACAATTTTCTATACACACGTCCGACATCAAATGACCCATGAGGTCATGTTGTCACACCGCATGTTTGAAACTGACCCATCTTCTACTCTCGTCAAAATTTTACCTTTTTCTTCTTTCTTTCTTCCCCTACCATTCTTATCTCCAATTCCCCTTTCACCATTGCAAATTTCGTGCACATTTTAATCACCGAAACCGTTTCGGCCATCTTCGCCGACAGTTATACAAATCCGAATTTCGAATGAATTGCAACATTGGATTTAGAAGTGGCAGATACGTTCACTTCTCTGCAATTTAGCGTAACGTGAAGTGTGAGGGTTAAACTCAGGTCGCGACAAACCAAAATGCGCCTCTTTTCGAAGAAAGCCACAACTGTATTCAAGTAAACAGATAAACGTCACCGCTATTACGTTGCTTTCAATGTCATCATGATAGATTATGCATCATGCACATATATGGTTCCCAACGCATCAACGCATTATCATTATTTTATTATTATTGTTCTTTTTTTTATATTTTTTTTAGAAATTAACTTATTGCGGTAAATAATGTGCTGTGAAGTTGGATATTTGTAAGTATTTAACTGTGGTGGGAACATTGTTGGTGGAACAGATGTGCTCGCAATGATGAAGTGCTTCTCTTTGTGCTTAGTCTCCTTTTGGGTTCTCCTTCCTCTCTGTTTGCCAAGGTATGCAACCATGGAATCTTCTGCTTCTCTTGCTATTGTGAATTTCACTTTGTTGGTCATTTTTTTGCATTGTTAAGATATGCGGGATTGGTTATAATTTCCTTGAATCTAGAACCTATTAAGATTCTGCCTTTTTATTCACATTGCCATTGCATGCTTCTGGAGGTTGTCAAAATGACGGATTCACACTGTTTTCGTTATTCTGGTGGATCTGTGCACAGAAATCTACCTTGTGAGTGAACAGGGATAGTGATTTAGAGAGTATTCAAGCTTTTTCCACTGTTTTTTGCAATTACCAAGTTGAATGTGTGGTTTTGTGCCTCTCCTGTAGTCGATTAATCCAAAATTCAACTCAGATTTTTTCATGTTTTCTGTCGGTTTGAATGTGTAAATTCTCACTCTACAAGGAAAAGCTTACGCATTTACTCTCGAACTAAAAATAATAATAAACGAAAACTTTATTGTATTCGGGGCACTGTTGTCGTTTATTCCTCAAATCATACGAACACAATAAGGTAGAGGGCTCTCTCACATTTAGGGTGGATTTGGTACTGCTGGGTGCTTTCCAGATGCTGGTTTTATCCGCTGCCATAAATGTAGTATTTGGTAGCTAAATGTCAAAACCTGTATACAAAAGAAGTTGTATTAAATATAACCTTTAAAATCGGAACATAATACCACTTTTGACTTAGGTCCTTCAGGTCAAACTTAGGAAGCCCTAGTCCGGTTAATTTGGAGAAGTAAGCTGGAAACTCTGCATATATTCAATTAGAGCAGTGTCAAAACTTCTGTTTTTTGTCCAAATCAATTGCAGAAAATATAAATTGAAAGTATATTAAATTAAAACCAAAGCTGTTCAATCACATTCCTTAATCTTTGAGACTCTGTTCTGTCACTAATTGTCAGATATTTGACAATGAAAGTATGAAAAGAAATAATAATAATGTGTGTGTATCTGACTGTGTCATTTCAGTGTGTCATCTCTAAATATATCCGAGAGTGGCCTGCAGCAAGCTAGCCTACCACCAAGAGGTTGGAATTCTTATGATTCCTTTTGCTGGACAATTTCTGAAGATGAATTCTTACAAAGTGCTGAAATAGTTTCTCAACGTCTCAAGGCTCATGGATATGAGGTATAGATATCAAAGAACACTAACTTGTGGACGATTTGACTGTGTTAGCCGTACTTTGGTTAGATATAGACTGATTTCTTTTCATCAACTCTTGAAGTTTGTCGTGGTGGATTACCTCTGGTATAGGAAGAAAGTCAAAGGTGCTTATCCTGATTCTCTTGGATTTGACGTGATTGATGAATGGGGAAGGATGCTCCCAGACCCAGGAAGGTGGCCTTCTTCCACAGGTGGGAAGGGTTTCAGCGAAGTAGCTAAGAAAGTACATAGTTTGGGTTTGAAGTTTGGGATTCATGTTATGAGAGGGATAAGCACTCAAGCTGTCAATGCAAACACCCCTATCTTAGATACAACAAAGGTGTGCTTTGCATTTCTGCTATGACTTGAATTTTATTTTCTTTATTTCTGTATTAGAAATTTGTAATGATGCATGCCTAAATAATGTATTTATGAAAAAAAAAAAAAAAAT
>Ga0099824_1001042_pt1 | contig 37179 bp, 23 predicted proteins | sample SiratrowhiteBW_FD_76837 | JGI IMG/M metagenome (GOLD analysis project Ga0099824, IMG submission 76837) | Root nodule microbial communities of legume samples collected from California, USA - Siratro white BW | ecosystem: Host-associated > Plants > Roots > Nodule | place: USA: California... | reverse complement strand
TGAAAATCAAAACAAAAAAAATAAAAATAAAAAAAACAAGAAAATAAAGAGGAAAGTGTGAATAAAATGCAAAAAAAAAAAAAAAGAATAGTAGATAATCCGAAACAGTAAATATTGCATGTTATTCTTAAGTTAATTCAATAATAAATTTTTTATTAGTTTTCTTAAAATTATTATTCTTCAATTTTCTCATAGAGTTGAACATAATCAAACAAGTGTTATTCAACAAAATCTTATGTCCACTTACTTATTCAATGTCTTACCACTTTCTTCCAAGCGTTAAAGAAAAATAACTAAATTCTCAATAAGCGTTAAAAAATAATTCTTTTTACAAAAATTAGATTTTAAAAAGATCAATAGCAAAACACGAAATGTAGATAAAACTTAAGAATAAACTTTACTACACGAAATGTCATGATTCAATATAAAATTATATGATAATTAATCTAAAGAAGTATAATATTTTATACGAAGGCAAAATGAAAATATTTAAATGAAGCACTGGAGTGGAGCTTCCTCCTTCTCCTTAAAGCTTGATAGGTTTCTTTGCTCTGATGTTCTTGAAATTATATTCTATTTCATAATTGTTTACAAGTTAATCACGAATTATATATATTTACATATTATTTGCTTCCAAATATGTTTATGAGATATATTAGATTTTATTTTCTAATTCATTTACTCAAATATTATTCAATTTTGATTCAGGATAACAATTTGGACCTTTGCTTAATCAAACTCACTTATAATTTCAGACATTATATTAAATTGTCTATTTCATGTAACTACTATAGCATATGTTCAAACCATTTATGATTATGATTATAACTATTACACAGTCTATTATACTAAAAAAAATATCTAATTAAACCTAATTAAATGAATCTTATTTAAAACATTAAATTTAAGACTATGATTAAAAAATAAAATTAAGGTTATCAATTACCAAAAACTAAAAATAATATTAATAATAACATGTATTTTGTTATGCTCCTTGCCATTATACTTTTTAAAAGTTATTGATTTAGTTTTTATATTTGTGATTTATTCCTTTCCTTAAAAGACTAAGAAATTTCATTAAAGAAATTAAATTTATGAAATTTAAAAAGTATGTAATGTTTTTCCTAAATAGTTTTATTATAATATAATGTTTGTCAATCATAAATTATAATAAATTATATATTTATAAACATTTAACTTATTTGCGATTTAGCGCGTATAGTTATTGAGATTATATAATCAAATTTAATAATTAAAGTAATAAAATCTAATTTTTATAGAAATATATTCATTCGAGTAAGCATTCAAAGTTACTTTTTAAATATCATAGATTATATTAATTTCTACATCTTTTCGTTTTTCAAGTGACAGCTGATTATCACGATTCATAAAATATAATGAATTGTTTGAAGTATTGAAATTCATCTAAGACTTAAACTTATCAATATGTCAAACTATAACATAGTTTTTTTTTTTTTTTTGGTATACTTTACAATGATAATACAATGCTATAGAGTAGATAGTAAGTGTATTGATGCAAATTCATTCAAAAGAACTTTGCTTAGATTTAATTGAATGAAATGGGAAAACTTAACAGAAGTATAATTAAATTATACTACTTTTTAAAATTCTAATTACTTTTTTATCCCAATAATAACTGGTTTTATGGTACAAAATACTATCAAAGTAAAGTTTTAGTTTTGAATGAAAAATCTTATATATACACACACACACAAGCAAATAATAAAGTTATTGACTTTTATAATAATAATTTAAAAAAAAAAAATACTACAGATAATTTTTGTTAATTTCTCAATCTAATCAAAACATGATTATCATACATGTGATTTCAAATCAAAATCAAGCACGGTAATACATGCTTCACAAAAATAATTCTACAAAACTACTATAAAAATAGTAAATTTATTATATATGTATAAATTACTTAGATTGCTTATATTTATTTCTCCTAAAAAGCCATGAAAGTTGAAACTTATAGTTTAATAGATTTATGTTATTTCACTCTGCTAATCCTTCAAATTTCTTATCATACATAATAACATGTTATTATATATTACTGAAAAAATTTAATACAATTAATATATTTACTAAATTTGTTAACAATATCATATTTTATTGCAATAATTGTCTTATTAGTTATTAAATACTAATTTATATGTTTTCATCAAACCTAATTAATTGAATGTACTGACCATATAAATATTTTTTAGATTAAAATTTTAATCTCTTTCACACACATATATATAAAATCAAATATTAACTATTATGATATTTTTTTTTATATCCAGAATATTTGTTATAAATTACACATTATAAAAAAACTAAATTATGTATTAATATTATTAATATAAAGTACTTTACACTATCATCTAACAATTACTTTATAATTCATATTAACAACTTTTTTAGATTGTAAAATATTTCACATTTAAAATGAATGTAATTATTAATTCATTTATTATATATATCTTTTACCTTGTATATAAATATGTTTTATTCTTATTTAGTATGGTACAGTGGGAATACCAATAATGCCTTGATACCAAATATAATTGGACAGTTACGATATTCAAATTTCTTGCTGGTTTGATCTCTCCGCCAATGTTTTTCTCCCTCTTCAGTCCACTCAGGGCACATTTCTTCACCAGCAATGAGTGAAATTTGAATTTTCACAACCCTAGAATTCTGCATTTCAGTTTCCCCTTTCTCCGATGGCCACCGCGGCATTCAAATCCACCACCAAGAGAACTCCCGTCGGAGCCTCCTCCGCCGACGACTCCGCCTCCTCTTCCTCCTCCCTCCACCACCGCCGCTCCCGGAGTCTCAGCCGCCCCGCCAGCCACACCTTCCCCTCTCGCGACGACGACGGCGGCGGCTCCGATCGCCGTACTCTGAAAGGCCGCTTCGTCAACACCGTCCGCGGCACCGTCTTCCCGGAGATCAGCCTCGACGATCTCGCAATCGAGTTCTTCGAGTCCGCGAATCGCGGCCGGTTCGGCGGTTCCAGAACCTCCGAGTCGGAGGCCAGTCCCGCCGGCGCCGGCGCGTCGCAGCGGCGAGGGAGGTCCGTTTCGAGGAAGAGCTCCGGAGCCGGCGATGATAGAAGAAGCAGTGTTGGCGGTGGCGGTGGGGTAAGACCGGTCGCCGATGCGAATTCGAGAAGACGGAGATCCGTATCGGTGGTTCGGTATCAAATTAGCGATTCTGAGGTATTCCAGTGAACGTCTTTGATTTGCTATAATTTTTAGGATTGAGTTTGATTTCAATGTTTGGTTATAAATTTAAAGTAAATAATATTTGGTTTTACGCCGTTTAGGTGGAGAATTTTATGTTCCTGCGTTATTCTGTGTAGATAATGGTCGCTCAAATTTGGACGTGTATTTTGAATCGTTTGGTGGGTTAGGTGTCAGGAGGACAATGTTTTCGTAATATATTGTTTTTTTGTGGTTTCAATTTATTAGGGAAGTAAAGTGAAGACTGAAGAAGAGAAGGAAACGAAAGGACTGAAAAATTAGTAACGATTTCCCACTACATTTATTATGCTAGGACTCACCTCATTCCTAGCGTAATTTCCCCTCTTATTTGCTTCTCAAACTACCCGCTGTTAATTGCATATTTGTTTCTGCTGGTGAAATCTATCTAATCTAATTGGTTTTATAATGTCATTTAAGTTTGTTGGAAAGAGTGAACGATCTTTTTAATAGCTGGAAAAATGGATCTAGCTTCCTTTTACAGTGAAAAAGACAATTTACTTTGAATGCGACTGGTGGACCATATAAATGATTATGGTAGGTCCTTGTAGCGAAGTACTGTTGCTTTCCATGCTTGGGGGAATTCACTTTTGCTTTTAGAGAGATTGATAGTGCTTCATTAAAAAAAGAGGTTGATATTTTTTTATGTAATTGCCATTATTTTCTTTTAACACAAAAACTATTTGGCTGAGTCCGGGATCTAATCTGTTTGATTGGTCAGAGCCTATGTTTTTAAGTGTTTTACTTAATATTTTAGTTGATAATATTGTTCTTTTACTTTTTTTTTTCATTTAAGTTTAATGCTTAAATTATTCATAAACTAGGAGATCTAGCTCAAGTTGTACCAAGTTTCTTTTGAGAATACTTGATTTTGGAACCAAATAACAACCAGTCTGCTTTGCTTGCACTCCAAAATTACCATCCCCTCCTCAATTGTGTGATTGGCCTCATTTGTTATGGTTCTCTTTAACTTCTCCATTAAAAAATCATGTATTTATGCATGTACATATCTTGCATGTTACAGAGTGACCTGGATCAATCTCGGAATTCTAGAAGTCGTTCAAATCTGAAAAATACTGATGTTGGGAACAAGCTAATGCATAAGCCAGTTGCTTCAGATCAAAGACCAGTGCTCAGAAAATCCATTAGTCAGAGGGATTTGAGGGCGTATGATGGCTACTCTGTAAGTGTGATCATTTTCAGGATTATACTTGTTTATATCTGGAAGCTTGTAGCAGTAATTTGTCCTATGAAAGTATCCATAAATTGAAACTCAGATGTCATGTTTATGAAATGGTAACCTTTTCTTGTATTGTTTGGATGTTACAAATAAAGACAAAGGGGTTGACAAAAATTTTGAAAAGTCAAAGGCAGTATAATTAAGGGAAAAAACATAAAGGTTAAAAAGTAGCTTACTAGTATTTCAGAGATACTTTGGTTTGAGAAAATGTTTTCTGTTATTAGTTTGTATTTTAAACGTCAAAAACAAGAAATAAACGTAGAGAAAACAATGAAGGTTATTTTAACTTCCTGTATAAAGTTTTGAAAACAGAAAACAATGGCTTATAAAAGATGGTATTCACTCTTTTCTTAAATTTGTCAAACATATTTGTTTGTATTTTACCCAAATTTGAGATTGTTCCTGTCTCTTTTCAGAGTCATTCTTCTGTTCTCACTGATGATGAAGCAGCAACAGCTCACTCCAATAAAAGTGGAATTGCAAAGCTACGGGCAGTTTATGCACAGAATAAGGTTGAAGAGTTACAGTTGTGAAAGTGCACTGGCTCCGTTTGATGAATTTTGCTTCATATTCTTACTGTTTTAAATTTTTCAGGGGACACTTGCTAACATGGATAAAGGACTGCACAAAGCAAAGCAGAAAGTATTAAGGAATATGGAACCTGAGCAGGTTCGTGAAACATGTTTCAGTTTTTTATGTAAATCTGCTTGTTTGTATTGTATGGTCTCTATCATGCTTTAGCATGTTCTGATTGCATTTTCTGCTCATTCGCTGAAGAAAATTCCTACTTTTTTTTTATGAAACTTCCACTTTTAGGCTGTGGTAAAACCGAGGACCTCCACTTTATCCGCAGGTCATCACTTGTTATCAAGCAATTCTTCAGTCAGAAGTAGCTACGAAACTGAACTCGAACAGGTAATAAAAGTTCAAATACAATAAAAGTTCTTTCTTTCATACTGATGACATTTTTTTTATTGAGTTGTATGAAAGTCTGGGTAATAGTCTTTGCTGACTTCATAACACAATTTTCTAATGCGCTAGTTTCTTTTTTTTTTTTAATTTTTTTTATTGAGGGGGCGAAGTTGGAGACTAGCCTAAAGTTTTTATTTTCTAACTATACTTTTATCTGGGAAGCTCAATCATATGCGGACCAATTTACTAGAAAATCAAATTATTGCTAATGATCTACAAGCAGGGGATGTGTGTTCTTCGTTTAAACTCTGACAGTTCAAAAAGAAAAAGTATTTTCCCTGCCGTTTTAACTATGCTATTGATGTAAACCGAACATCTTTGCTTTCTTGCTGATGGGGGACACAAATTTGTGAAATGCTTAATTTTTTATGTGGATCTACCAAACTGAGTATCTATCATAGACTGCTGTGTTTGGTTTGTTCTTCTGGCATTGCACGGGGCAGAGGTCCAATAAGCAGAAACAAGCACATCAGAACATTCTGGACTAGTAACTCCTGTTGCACACTTAGTTATCTCTGGATATCTAACGATGAGGTGAAATGAAATGAAATAGAATAAAATGGAGTGAAGTGAATTAAAGTTATCGTTAATGGGAAAGAGTTGTTCCGCCCCATACTTCGGCTCTCCATTTGAAGAAGAAAAAGGGGCCTATCGGATGGATTCCATATACATCAAGTGTTATTTCATTCCATCCTATTTTTAAATCATCCGAACAATGGAACCTAATATTATTTCATTCTGTTCCACTTCATTCCATCACTTTCTATCAATCCAAATACTGTAATTTTCCATTAATGTATACAGGAAGGTTAGGCCACCTCATTGCATGCCTTGGACTCTTTTGAACACTGAAATATGCTGTTTGCAGGTAGAAGTTATTTGACCAAGAGAATCATATTTTGTCCTTTTTTGGTTTGAAATTTCAGTCGGAGAAGCGAAAACAAGAATTATTAGCTGAAATAGTGTATGAGGAGCAGCGAGGCAGAGAACTGTCTAAGATTGTTAATGAATTGATTCCTGCTAAAGAAGATAATCGTATACAAAGTCCATCGAGAACCAGGAAGGTGCTTATCGCTATTGTGCTAGTTTTGCTAATGATAATATAATTTAGCAGTATTAGTCTTTCCTCGTGAAAGAAGAGATTATGAATTAGCTGTTTGATTTATTTAAACAGTGTTATTCATTAATTTTATTTTGCTGTCCAGAGAAGTAATGACAAAAGCCGAGTGTCAATGCGCTTGACTGAGGAGGCTGAGAGATATATAGAGGATTTTATTTCAAATGTTGAAGATACAGATATTTCATCACTTGATGGTGAAAGGAGTGATGCAAGCTCATCCATTGGAGGACTAATAAAACAAGAAACATTTAATAGTCCTCCAGTCACTGTGCCTAGATCTCTTCCTGTTTTGATGGATGGAGTTACATTGCCTTGGTTGCAATGGGAGACAGGTAATGATGCTTCTATGACAAGCCTGAATAAGGCACGAATGGCAGTCACTCCAAAAACTTCAAGTTCTACTCAGGTTATCACTGTTCTCTCAAATTATTTTCTAATAAAATGTGTCTGAGATTTGATAATTTGTGGAAGCAACATGACCATATGATAATTATATGATTTATCATGACATTGACTTTGGTATATTTCACCATCTCACTCTAATTTACTGTTAAGAGAATAGCTCTGGAAAATTGGTATGATTCATTTAATCATCATTTTATCTGGACATTTACCCACATATTAAATTCAAGGTATCGGAAAGACATTATACAAAATTGCCATTGATATGGGAAAACTTTAAACTGTGCCACCAATTGGTTACTCATATTTTCTTTTATATAATTCTTATTATCTACATTTATAAGATTTGGCTTGCTGAAATTTATTCATGGGTCATAGGAAAACATCAAAGTACAAGACCAAGGTAGCATTTCGATCAACAGTCGTGGAAGCTGGAGCCCTGATTACCTGCAGGAGTATGTTGGAAAAGATGTATACAATAAATTTGGAGAAGCTTATTGTTACACGGACCAGTCATCATCAGCTAAATCCAAAGGATTGAGGTATGATATGGATGATTACCTCAAAGTTAACAGCAATGAAGATTTGTTGATTGAGAGTTGGATGCAACGGCGCAGAATTAATTCAGGCAGTCTCCTATTGTGTAGCCTAAGATTATTTTAGACATGATATGTTTATGAAGAATGGCCATTCCTTCTTCGCACCTGTTATGAATTCTATGTACAGATAATTGCTATTTATGTGGTTATGTTTTCATACATAAGTTGTTGATGAACGATGAGCATAAAATGGCTGAAAGCGTTCTTTTTGAGATTTATTTATTTATTGCCAGAAATAGTGGATACCAATCCATACAGTGCTATTTCCGCAGCACCTGCATGAGTATTTATATACCAAAGTTTGGATGAAGAAATTTAAATTAGATACTAGATGAGTATTTTTGAGCTTAGATTGAGATTGTGTGAATAAAAGTTTTACTTTAAACTTCTCTATTCTTTATTTATTATAAACACGTTTATAGATGCACTAAAAATAACTCCTCAAAGTTAGATTATTGAATTCGTACTTCTAAATTTGATTGAAAGAGTTTTTTTTAAACAATTTTTATTCAGAAAAAAGAAAATATTGGCTTCAGTCGTGCTTGTGGTAGTCTTTGTTGGCAAATCATATGCAAGTGTTAGTAGTTCAACGTGTGTTAGTAACAAGTTTTATTTTATTTTTGGTATCATCTGACTTATTTTTTTTTTTGAAAGAGGTTGAAAATTATTAAAAATTATAAAATTGTTTGTTTTTCAAATTTCATTTTTAATTTTATATTATATTATAATATATATATATATATATATATATATTTTGTTACTTTAACAAGCAATTTTACTAAATACTTATAACTTTATTAGTTAGCTTAATAATTTGAAGTTATTAACTACTAACTTTCAATTACTTTGTTACTTTTCGTTTTTATTAGACTTTCAGCATTTTTTTATTAAACGGAATCTAATTAGAAAACATTTTCCCCTAAGTTGAAATAAAATGGAAAAATTTATCTCTTTTTATTTTTTATGTCATGATTTATTTCTTATGTAATAAATAATTTTATACTGAAAAAAGGAATAATAGATCACAAATTTTCATATTTTTTATTAGTGTAAAAGTATTTTATATATAATTCATCCGTTTCTTTTTGCTATCATATTTATTCATCCCTAACGATGATAATTTCCTATCTTTTTCATTGTTTTCTATATTTTTTTTATTTTTTCTCACTAGTTTTTTTCATTATCGCGCTCCTAATTCGACAAAAAATTAATAATTAATTACGATGAGTTTTAGATTTGAAAATAATGATTCACCTTAAACTCAGCAAAAAGAAGTTTGTCAAATAGATATATTTTAGATGGTTCATTATGCTTAAGTGGTTAAATTAACTCCAAAAAATAGTATCTTAAAATTTTTTAAGTAAATTTGTATCGGCTTTATATTTTTTCCAATTTAGTCCATACCAACAGAAAAACGGTTACAATTGAAAAACACGATTTTAAAAAGGATGAAGAACAAATTATTACAATTTAAAAAAATGAATAAAAAAGAAAAATAAAATTCTAATGTTGCCTGAAAAAAAAAAATACAAAAACTTTATCCGTTCAATCTCTACAAATGGAAAGAAACCAAAGTTCCGTTGCAAGTTCCCACTTTCAGTCATGCAAGTCCTCCAAACTTCTTATCTCTTCACTTTGCCTAAACCCCTAAACCCTTCCCCTCCTCGTTTCCACCACCCTCCGCCATTTCTCCACCATCCTCCGCCCTTTCTCCTCCGCACCCGCCCTCTCTCCGGCCACCTCCTCGTCCCGAAATCCTTCCGCACGGAAGAGTACCCGGTGGACGATAACTTGATCGAGCATTTCGGCCCCAACGACAAGGAATCCGAGGATGAAGCCCGGCGCCGAAATTGGATCGAGCGCGGGTGGGCTCCGTGGGAGGAAATCCTCTCTCCGGAGGCGGATTTTGCACGCAAGAGCCTCAACGAAGGCGAGGAAGTTCCCCTAAAATCCCCCGAAGCCATCGAAGCTTTCAAAATGCTGAAACCTAGCTACCGCAAGAAGAAGAGGGAGGAGATGGGGCTGACGGAGGCGCAGTTCGTTGCGAAGCAGTTTGAGATCAAGGGCGAGATTCCGGACCCGCTCGTGACCACGTGGGCGGGGCCTCTCGTGGTGCGTCTCGTGCCGCCGCGCGACTGGCCGCCTCGGGGGTGGCACGTTGACCGGAAGGAGCTGGCGTTTATTCGTGAGGCACATAAGATGCAGGCGAGGAGGGTGAGCCTGGAGGAGGTGGAGAATGGAGTGAGGACTGAGACCGATGATGTATGCTTGGATAGGTATAAGGTGTTTCTGAAGCAGTATAACGAGTGGGTGGAGGCTAACAAGGATAGGTTGGAAGAGGAGTCTTATAAGGTTTCAATTTCACTTCAAACTAATGGTGAACTTTTTGCTGTTTGGATTGGATTGGATTGGATTGAATCTTGACTCCTTTAAAAGTCAAGATGAAGGAGAAGTAAACTTTAAAAGATGAAATGCAATAATAATCATTAGAAAATCGCATCTTGACATTCCAATTAACTTTAGAGTTTATTTTATATATACACGCACAGGTTTTTTGGAATGATTGGGATATAATCTTATATCTCATAAGTATCTAGTTGGGATTTCGATCTCTAGTTCCATTTATTAGAGTGCATTTGTTGGAAAACATTAACTAAAGTCAGTAAAATCCTACAACTCTAGTGATGGCCGGAAAAAATAGAAGCAACTATTTGTTGCGTTACCTTCTCCATGAAAAATAAAATGATTATTTGTCACCAGGAAGCTAATCCCACACACTATTAATAAATCTTTGTATCTAAAGAAACTTAGTTAGAGAATGCCCTGGTTTTACCCAAAGGAGTTTATTATATGTGTATTGGATTTTAGCATAATTCTCAGCTATTATGAATATTTAAATTTCATTCTTTCACTTTGCCTTATTGTTACCAGGCGAAAATTGTGATTAAAGTTAGAAAATAGAAAGTGTTTTCCCAAAATAAATTCTTAAGATTTTGCTTTATTTCTTCTTTTGAATATGTTTTATGTTGATGTGAATGTGGTTGTGACAGCAAGACCAAGATTATTACCCTGGTAGAAGGAAAAGAGGGAAGGACTACAAGGAGGGCATGGTAGGATGTCTTTGCCGTTGTTCTTTCCTTTAAATGTGTTTGGGGCTTATGAAAACGTGGTTCTAGCTCTTACTTTCTTTTAACGTTTTATGCAGTATGAGCTTCCGTTCTATTATCCTGGCCAAGTAAGTATGTGGTTTCACTCTTTTATTAACCTTGAAGCATGTTGTTCTCATGTCCTAGACTCTAGAAAGTAGAAACTTTACTTATGATCTGTCCTGACATTTCTAAAGAGTATTAGCATTGTGTCTTTCCTCCTGGTTCAGTGATTGTCCTATTTGGATAATTGTGTTTTTAATCCAATAGATAGATAATGATAATCCTAGTTTTGTTTGCTTTGGTTTCATGTTCACGCTTACTTATAATTCAAAGTTCAAACATACTTTTTTCTGTAATCTCTGCAAAATAATTCATAATAAAAGTACCTAAAAGTAAGTTTTATACGTTGTCTTTAATTAATTGAGACATTTTTTCTGTGCAGATTTGTGTTGGGAAGGTGACAATGCTGCATCTCTATCAAGGGGCATTTGTTGACATTGGCGGGGTCCATGATGGGTAGCTATCAATACTTTCCTCTGTCCTTTTTAGTGTTCATTGAATATTTTCTGTGTACTGGTAATTTCCTTCTTGTTTGGAACGGTGCTGTAGTACTCAAATGATAACAAGTTACTTCCACTATCATAATCTTGCTAATTGAGTTACTACAGTTTTAGAATGTGTTAGGTCATTTAATTCATACATAATGAATCTCTTGGGACTAAAGAAACTACCAGATGCATTTTCTAAAATGGGGAAAAGCAACTTCATAAGAATATTTGTAGCACTGAAATGCTATATTGACATGGGTAGCTAGGGACAGGAACAAGTATTAAAAGATACATCTTGAGACTAGTTAAATCTTTTGATTTTGAATCAATTGTTTTGGTAGAGAAAAAGGCTTTATTGTTTAAATACAAGAGAGAGAAGTATATGTTAGTAGCTGGTTATTGAAGACATGTCAACAGTATTCTATTTATAGTTAAACAATCCCATTTAGTAAATCTTTAAAAACTATGTTCTCTTTATATTCAGCCATTAATTAGTACATATTTTGTTCCATTTCATGAAGCTGTATTGCCAGCGCACTCATTATTATCACCAGTAAGTTTGACGATTTTCTTTTGTAGCATGTTTGTCTTGTTTAGTGTTAAAATATGATGTTTATATTTTTATGTGAGTTTTCTTCTGGAAGATTCACCTACCATGTTGTGTTCTAGGTGGGTTCCTATAAGGAGGAATGATTGGTTTTGGCTTCGCCATCACATAAAAGTGGGTATGGAAGTCATTGTTGAAATTACGGTGAGTGTTTCAGTCATTAGTTGAAAATTTCCCTTAGGTTGTCACTAAATGTTTATTTGATGTTACGATAGAACACCAATTGATATATTGGAGAAGAGTAATATTATTTCACCCAGAATACATAAATACAGCAGAATTTGCTGTCTGTAATTCAGATTCCCACATCAAAGACTTTCTGCAAACTACTAGAAAATAATATACACTCGTTACTAACTTTTAATAATATACATTCCCTATACACATTTAATAATATGTAACTTGCTACTGACTTTCTTGCCTAAACTGTCAGCATGGCAGTCACAATTCGACTTATGTAACTGTTCCACTTTCTGCCAATATATTATTATTTTATGAAGCTTAGCTTATACTAACACTCACCAAATTGCAGTCTGTGTCAATTCATTGGGAACATGCTATGTCAATGCTGCATTTTTTTGTTCATATTGTTTTAGTTATGTTTCGAAATAGAAACTTTAGCTGAACATCCATTATGAAATGTAAAATTTCTCTCTCTCGAGTGTGCTTGCTGCCTCTTTTGGAGAGGGTACTTAGAATAGAATTTCTGGTTTGTGTCCTCTACAGCTGGGGTAAGACCCCTCCGATATCATCAGAGGCATTAGCCCAAATTTTTAGGCAAGGAAGTTATAGCTGAATTTACAGTTCACTATCATTGGCCCAGTTCATTTAACTCAACCGAGGACCCAATCTCAAGCCTATCCACCATGTGGCTGTTTTAAGGACCTAATGTGGGCACCTCTAAACTCAGTGTAGTTTGTGGAGCATTAGCCACAGTCCTTAGTGGTTGCTGGTTTATTTTTTTTAATCTATTTTTGGTACTAAGCTATGGAAAATATATTGCGTCAGAGTTTGCATTAATACACCGCTGATATAACATTAACCATGCCATTGCCTGTATGTTACTGAAGTTTTTTTCTTGTGTATCATGTTTGATATTTCTGCATCCGTATCCGTAAATTGCTTGCTGACAAATTTGAATGTCAAATAGATTTTAATTACTACAGTGTTAGTTTCCATGTTTTCTGTGTTTAAACATCAATGGATTTCCCTTACCATGAGTATTCACATTTTGTTTTGCAGGCAAAGCGAGATCCTTATCGCTTCCGCTTTCCTATTGAACTTCGTTTTCTTGATCCGAATGTAGATCATCTAATGTATGATTGCGTATTTTTGCCATTCAATGACTCATTCTTAGTGTAGTTTCATCTTTAATAATTTGATGAGATTGAAACCGTAATTTGACATTTGTTTTATTTTCAACTTCAGCTTTCACAAATTTGAATTCCCACCAATATTTTATCGTGATGAAGATACCAATGAAGATGAAATACGGGTTTGCACACCTTCCCATCTGTTATATCAGACCACGCCAATCTTGTTGCATAATAAAAGTTATTCTGCACTCATGGAACTCTTCCACAATAACTTTGCTGTGATTTCTTTCATGCTTACCTTTTTTTGGAAAATCATTCAAATGTATCTTTTTGTCTGGATTTTTCACTGTCTAATTTTATTTAATTCAAGATATTTTCATGAGGTTTGGTTCAGGTAAAGTTATTACAGCCAAGGAGACTCAATGCTTGGATAGATGATGCTATTTACAAGATCCCGGATTCTATATAATACTCAATTTAATACTTAGGACTGAAAATAGGATAAAACGAGCTTAATAGATTGATTATCTCTCAGCTGTTCTTTGTTTTTGTAGAAGAAAATTACATTAGGAACACCAAAATGTACAAGAAATTAAAACTATGTTTAGTCCTTATGGAACACTGGATTAGAAGCAATGTGGAGAGCAACTTGGCTATCACAATACAGCTTCATTTTTTGGATTTCACAAAAATTTTATTCTTGAAGAATTGTTTCACCCATACAAATTCACAAGTAAGAGACCCCATTGCCCTATATTCTGCTTTAGCACTAGATCGGGCAACTACATCTTGTTTCTTGCTTTTCTGAGAAATAATGTTTCCTCCAATGAGAATAATACTCTGTAGTGGAGTGTCTATCCATTGGAGATTGTACCCAATCAGCATTACAATATCCAAAAGTTTGGGTATTCTCTTTATCTTCGTACAACAGACCTTGCCTTGGAGCCTTTTTAAGGTATCTTAGGATGTGGATGATAATATTCCAATGATCAATACAAGGATTTTTCATAAATTGACTAACAACACCAACTGCAAAGGATGGATCGGGCTTGCAATAGTGAGATAAATAAACTTCCCAACAAGTCTTCTATATCTCTTTGGGTCAAAGAAAGGTTCACCTTGATCTGTCATTAATTTTTTTGTTTGAATCCATAGGGCCATCTACTGGTCTACAATTAGTATTGCCTGCTTCTTCCAAGATATCTAAGGCATATTTCCTTTGAGAAACTACAATGCCTTCCTTTGATTGAGCCACTTCAATGCCTATAAAGTATTTAAGCAAGGTCTTTTAAGTCTAAAAGTGATTATGTAAGTGTTCCTTTAGTTGTAAGGTTCTAGGAGCATCATTTCCTGTAATAATAAATAATTATTGTCATCAACATACACAATTAAGTAAACACATTTTCTAGGAGAGGTATGACAATACAAAACTAAATGATTTGTTTACTTGCGTTTCATTTCAAAAGTCTGAACAATGTGACTGGATTTGTAAAACCAAGCATGGGGGGGATTGCTTGTTACCGTAGAGAGACCGATACTAAGCCACACCTCCATTATGCAACAAAGCCATGAGGTTGCTCCATGTAAATCTCCTCTTCTAGATCACCATGAAGGAAAACATTTTTTATATCTAATTGATAGAGAGGCCAATAATGTATAACTGCAATGGCAAAGAAGAGACATACATTAGTCATTTTGGCTACAGGAGAAAATGTATCACCATAATCAAGGTATAGATCCGAGTATACCCTTTGGCCACCAACCTGGATTTTAGGTGATCAACTCCACCATTTGGCCCAGATTTAATGGCATAAACCCAACAACAACCAACAACCTTATGTTTAAGTGGAAAAGGAACTAAGTTCCATGTACCATTACGTTCAAGAGTCTACGTTTCATCAATCATGACTTGCCACCATCCAAGATGATCAAGTGCCTCTTTCACACTTTTAGGAATGGTAATGGAAGATACAAAGGAGATAAAAGAACAGTAGGAAAGGGACAAACAATGATAGCTTAGAAAATTGTAAATAGGAAGAGCATTGTGTGTAGAGCGAATACCTTTTTGAATGAATATGCCAATTGGAATCTTCATTATCAAGAGATGTAGTATGAAACATTGATGGTGAAGGACTTGATGTAGAGGACTCACTATGTGGTATTGGACCAGTCATTGGAGTCCGTCGTTGGGAGGTGATAAGAGGAGAAGATGGTCTAGGTGAATTGGGCTTATGAGAAGGATTTGAATTATTGGGAGACGTTGAAGCTATGTTACGAGTAGGGTACACAAATGTCTCAACTAAAGGCATAGGCGAGATTTGTTGGACGGAGTTAACATCTTGTTTGGAGGAAGAGAAGAAAGGAATTTCTTCAAAAAAGTTGACACTTGCAAACATGTAATATTTTTTAGTGTTAGGTGAATAACATCAATACCCTTTTTGAAGATGAGAATATCCTAAAAGGACATATGATAGCTCGGGCTGAAAGTTTATCCAAACCTGGAGACACAATATACAAAACACACAACCAAAGACTCAAGGAGAAATGTGAAACAGAGATACATTTGGAAACACAATGAAATATGGAACTTTATTGTCTAGAGAAGAGGAGATTCTATTAAAAAGCTATCAGGTAGTAAGAAGACATCACCCCAATGATGGATAGCTTCATTGGCATCAAACAACAAGGTAGGATCAATTTTAATTAGGTGTCTATTCTTTCTCTTTGGTATACCATTTTGCTGAGGTGTGTGAGGACAAGTGGACTGGTGTAAAATGTCATGTAAGTTTAAAACCAGAAGAAAGTATTCTTTGGCATTATCACTCCTTAAGATCTTGATCACTTGGTCAACTTGGTCCTTGATTTCATTAAGGAAAAACACAAAGATGTTCAAAAGTTCAGACCAATCGTTCACTAAGTAAACCTAGGTACAAGAATATTCATCAATAAAAGTGACAAAATAAAAAAACCCAAAGGATGAAACTCGACTTGGACCCCAAATATCAAATGAATTATAGAAAAGATAGAGTTGCATCTTGATTCTTTTCTTTTTGGAAAAGAATTAATATCTTTGACATGACTCACATTCTAAGACTTGGAGTTTGCTAAATTCGAGAATCATCCTTTTTAATTTTGAGAAATGTGGATGATCAAGCGATCATGTAGAAGCTTAGGAGATGAGGATGCTATACAAGACATCGACGATCTGGTGCCTTGATAATATAGTCCCCTAGATTCATGTCCTTCACCAATCAGTTGAGATATGCAGTTGGACTTCAAACTGTGATATGCGGTTCAACCTTATTAGATTGAAAGATGTCAAACATTTATTTTGAGTGTGGCCAATTTCCTTACAGAAGGAACAGTGAGCACGTTTATATCCACTTTGAGTGAAGTAAGGCAAAATGAAGGAAAAATTCACCAACAATAAGAATTTCAGCAACAATCTACAATTCACAAACAGTGCCAACTGTAAAAGTTGGCAAATAGTGGTGGAGGAAGAGCGTGGGAGAGGAGCCTCTCAACCAAAGCTGAAATCGAAGAAACAAGGATTAAAACAAGGACAAGGAGGTTTGACGAGCCTTATGGTGAAGACGTGGAGTTGTTCCAATGACAAGAAGGTTGCACGTGACCTTCACGCATCAAGCTGGAACGGATGGAGATGACGCCCATGGTGGCATGTGGCGGATAACTAGTGGATGTGACCAGGTGAGTTGGATGTCACACGATGAGACGCACCAGATCTGATAGTTGTCAGAGAAAAAGGTGGCTAGCGGCTGACGATGGCAAATTGCAACAAAATGCAACTGTATCTCAATGAGATGAACCACACTAGGTGTTCATCATATCAAAACAATGACTGGGGAGAGATGGTGACAACGGATCATGATATGGCGGTGGACAACCAAAAAAACTAGCATAGCGGGATAAACCCATTCTGTTACCAACTTAAGACTAAAAGTGCGATAAATAGAACTTATGAGATTGATTATCCTTAGCTGATCTGTTATTTACAAATGAAAATTACATCAGGAACACCAAAAGTTACAAGAAATTAATGCTAATAAGTAAACAACTCATATAACAGTTTTTCAATACAATTACTTACTATCTATATTTAATACCTATTCTAACAAATATAATATATTGAGCCAAATTTGTCAATTGGAAATATTTGTATTACATTGATACTCTTAAAAGAGTAGGTAAGGGAGGGTCAACTTTTTACAAAGCATTAGTCTCAATGGATAATATTTAACATTTAATGATGTTCAACTTCCTCTGGGTTCATGTTTTTAATCTAACAAAATGTGGTTTGTTTTTAAATAGCGTTATTATGATGGTTATTCTCTTGATTTGAGATTTCAAAATTTGCAGCGTGACTGTGGAAGACCTCCTGTTCCTAGAAAAGATTTGGAAGACAAGCCGGAGGAAGAACCTCTATTGTCTAATCATCCGTATGTTGAAAAGGTATCTTATAAATTCATCTCTTTTAGTATTTGCAAGGAGGAACATTTGTGCAGGGCTGTTTATCTCTTGCATTGCATGCTTCTCTCTTGAACCAAATTTTATCCCATTCAAGAATATACCAGTCAATATAATATAGGTCAATGGTGGGTCTAGGTCTTGGCAACTTTCTCTTTTGGAATTGATGTCTATAAGCACACACGGTGGTTCCAAATCCCTCGTGTGAGCATGACTTTGTTTTTAGTTTTTAAACTGGCTGCATCCTCATTTTGAATTTGTTGAAGGAACCTATGCAGGACCCTATTCATCTGCATAAATGTGAAGCCAGAATAACTTTGCCTTTTTCATATCATCCCATAGTTAACCTGAATGGGTGAATGTTTAGTTGAATCTTGCATGAACAATGGTCATTCATAAAAAGTATTACTATCTTCTAATAACGAACACGTGCGCTTCAGTTACATTATTCCTTAAAACTCTGAAGGGTAAAAGGCACTTGCTTTGAAGGATATTTGCAAGATCGGCTAGTGTAAAAGGTTGGCATAAGTAACATATTATGTGAAGGAATTAAGATTCAAGTACTATTTTCAAGCTTTTGCAACTATTCAGACTTAATGTTTTAAATTGTTGAGAAGAGGGAGAATGAAAAGACATGATGAATTGTGTGTTTAATAACGGACCTATTGTAGAGGAGAAAACATAATTACAGAATATTCAGGTACTCTATTTTAGACCAATATCATAAATATAGAATCTATCTAATTGATCATAATATTGACAATTGTTATATCGATAGAATTCTAATATATCTACAAGATACTAACTGAAATAAAGGCACAAGAAACTAAAGGTAATGATTCTTTTAGTTTCTAGAAGGTGAAATCACGAAGCAAAAAGGTGGAAGGGGGATTTGATTTCATACACATTATTGTTCTCTGACAAGACCTAATTCAAACTCCTTGCCTCAGTTCGTGATCAAATCCACACAATTCCTTGATACCTTAACCCTTTCTCCTAACTAAAGAATCCAATATCTCAAATTTCATTAATTAGGGCTAGCATAATAGTTCAGGTATTAACCAAGATAACATGCGCATCATTATCTTCCTAGACTAAGGACATAAATGGTGACCTACCCCAAATGTAACAGAACCACCAACTGTATAATTAAATCTAAAATCAATTCATGGTTCTTCTAATCATTAAACAAGAAGGAAAGGAACAACTGTGTAATTGAAGAATTAAATTAAGAAGAAATCAAATTTCACAGAGGTTTAATTGAAATCATCATGCCCACGATAGAGTTAACTACACATGGAGAGAAATAAATTGAAAGAAGAAAAAGAAAGAGATAAAGAAAAACTACATATTCTTGGTTGAACTAAGGCCTTGATGCATTTCAAGAATCCTTGTCCTTGTTGTTCCTTACCTCTAACCCCAGCAAAGAGTGTATGAAATTTTTTTCATATTATCAGTGCTAACCTTACTAAAGTCAGAGTTACACATTGCAATACTCTACAACCTGTAAAAATACTCAAATTTCATCAACATAACTTTCCTTTGCTATAGTTGAACATCCAGACCACTAAATTTTGTGATGATAAAACTTAAACTGTGGCATGAGCCTTCTTCAATGAGTGCTTTGAATTTTACATTGATCATGGCCGCGTCTTATCCTTGTTTATCTTAACTTACTGTCTTCATTTTGCAGTTGTGGGAAATTAATGCGGCTGAGCAAATGATGGTGGATGATATGGTAACTAATCCTGATAAATATAAAGGTAAAAAGGTGTCAGATTTGACTGATGAAGAAGAGTTCGATGAACAAAATGCTGTTCAATATTCCCAAGTGAAATATAAAAATACATTAATACCACAAATTTCTCTGGTTAGTATTATTCTTGTGAATTTGCATTTATATGGTTGCGAATTTGTTTACCTATTTTGATTTTTAACACTTTGGCAGAAAATAAGTGTCAAAGAGCTTGATTTAGAGGCTGCACTAGCCGAGCGTGAGGTAAGCTTTCCAGTTTTGGTAAAACCTTTTCTACGATATTGTTGTAATGCATGTATTACAGCTTGTTAGAAGGGGCACCTTTAATTTTATTATTGATATTAGAGTTCCTCGACCTGTTACTGATCTGATGTACACAGCACCATGTTAAACTAAGGAAAGAAGCAACGGACATAGGTGAAAAATACAAAATTACCAAACTGAGGCGCAATATTGAGATGGATGAGTATGACTACATGCATTGGCGAAGATCATTTGAGGAAAGAGAAGCATTGATTAGAGACATAAGCTGGTAATCATATGTTGATATTCATCAACACAATTCCTTGTAATGATGCCTTAATTTTTGAACTACTATTTCTCCCTTTTGCAGTCGCAAAGCTCTTGGTCTTCCATTGGAAGAGCCTGGAAGGTATATGGATGCTAGTCATTTTGATAAAGACAAATATGATCCTACAAGTCCTCTGTATCGTTATGACTACTGGGGGGAGCCTAAGAACTCAGAGAAGAGCATTCAAGAGCGGATGACTGATATTCATAACAAAAAAATTGTGGGTAAGGCAGATGTCTGGTATTCAATGTCCTACGATGATTGCATCAAGGAACAGATGGAAAGTGAAGCCCAGGGAAAGGAACAGGAAGGCAAAGATGAGGATGATCAAAATGATGAAGATGAAGATGAGGATGATGACGAGGACTATTTTGACTTCAGTATTCTGAGTAGTGCAGATAGTAATTTCTCAGATCAGCCTCATGTTAATGGGACCGAGTCTTCTACAGTATCAGGTGAGGGCATGTTTGAGGACTGATGTATGCAGCATTATGTAGCAAAATTAAAATGTACAGTTAGGCTGAGAAATGTGCATAAATTTTGGCAGTGTATCATGTAATCACGATGGCAATCTAATTTATTTGTACGATTACGAAAATTTTCCTATGCTTGCACTTTTATGAAGTTGCTAAAGAAAGAATAAATTAAACGCTGGCCAGGTTGACTGATAATCGTTTTGGTTTTCTTGAAATGAAAATCAAGACATTCTGTGAAATGTTCAATCATGCAGTTTTAAACATTACTGTTTAAGCAAAATATTAAAATATTTTATTTTAGAAATAGTTTCGAATTTTGTGCTATTTAAAAAATGCAACCAAGGATTTCTGGGAATTTTTTTTATGAATAACGCGAGATATTTTCGCTAGCCGTGTTTCTGGTAACCTTTGATGTGTGATCGTAGCTTGTTAATTCGAAATGCTTTTTCCAATAATCCTCGAAGGTCCGTCATTCTGGTCTCTAGCTAATAATCTTGAGTTAAGGCTGATTGAAATACGGATGTAATATGGTAAGTATCACATTAAATGCACATGTTTCGTGAAATGGTGTCATTCGTTTTCCTTTTCGCTCCCTTTGCTTTACCACAAATTTCATCTTTGAAACCAAACCACCAGTACATATCTCTATCTATAGTTTCACCGACCAATACTAAGTTCCAGACTTGAACCACAATACGTCATGAAAATTAATCTTTATAAACTTAGCTAAACAAAAGAGAGGTTTTTCGGTAGCTGGGTTTGACAGCGAGAAAGATCTGGTTTGCAACGAGCTAAGTTTTGGCATTTGGTGAAACAGATTCGCCAGTAAAATAATCCCATGAATACAATTTAAACCTCCACTTCTCTTTTTCTTCAAAACCATTCTACCCCCAACCAAACTCAGCAAAGTACATCCTGTGTCTAAAATATTGGCAACCGTCGCACATAGGGCCTCCTCACCCAGCTACAAGAATCAAACCAAAACCCCAAATCTTGGGAAGGATCCACTTGTACTCTTCAAAACTAAAACCATCAGTCTCTAATTTTGGTATTAAAACAACTATTCACTTGCTTTTAAATAATGTGAGACTCAAGAAAACCAAAGACAAGTTTATCCACTTGCTCGCATCATCTGAGACGATTAAACTACTCTAATACCGATTACGAAACAACTTATAGACTTAATAATCGGTATCAACGCACTACTAGACTCGGACAAAAGGAAAGAATAAATAGAAAGAATTGATTTTACCCTGGCTCTAAAATATTTTACATTGTCAGAGATGCTAACTACTTGGAAGTCAGACACAGAACTCGTTACAAATGAGTTCGTTTTTACAAGCAAAATTGGACATCCTGATTGATACAAACTTCCCATCTAAGATACCAAAGCCCTTCAATAAATGGGGGGCTGCGAGCCTGCTATCCACATTTTCAGAAATCATTTCCCAAGTTAAAACCAAATAATCAGAAAGAAGCAAAACCAAATCCAATATTCACTCCTTTGCTATAAGTTTTCGCTATTCCATCTGCAAACTTAGGTGTGATCTAGCATCCGACCATACAGATAGTGAGATATATTCTGCACCCTATAGCCACAAAAAAGCAGCATCCCTCCTTAGTCCAGCAACTGCTCGCAAGAACCACCGTTTATATATTTGCCCAAAATAATGTCACAATGAAGGGGGACAAATCAGTCAATTTCTCCTTCTTCCACATCATTTGATGGTCCTGCAGCACCACTCGGAGGCAGTTCCTCCTCCTCCTCATCGTCATCATCCTTCATATACAATCCTAGCTGTTCTAAGGGATTACCCTGTAGATTGATCCTACCCAATCCATTTTGAGGTTGATCTGTGCTTGTCTCCTCTTTGAAACTTGGCATAGGTTCGTCATGTACAGCACTCAGCATCTCAAGATCTTCCAAAAATTGACTGCTCTCGTTGATATCAACAGTTTTCTCCATCTGCAAACAGAACCATTCAGTGCAACATAAAAGGAAGCTGAAGTTGCTTCTACCATAGTTTCCTTTTTAATGTTACCTTTTGCAAAGCTTGACGGGCTGCCTCTCTTTCCAGTTCCCTTTTCCTTTTGGCTTCAGCTGCAGCTTCTGCTTCAGCCTTCCTCCGAGCTTCTTCTGCAGCCTTTGCCTCCGCCTGTAACCGAGCTTTCTCTAATGCACCATACAAAATTACAACTTTCAGTTGATTCTTGAATCCGAGGCAATATTTTGACAAAACTTAACATTTAAAACAACAAACACACCTTCTTTCTGCCGCCGTTCAAGATCTTCTCGCTCTATCCTCAGTTTTTCAGGATCCCGTTTTTCATCCTGAGATCAAGAGAGAGATGAAATACAAGACATAAAATCTAGCAAAAATACTGGCAAAGCTTTCACGAAAGACAGTAATGGTGGTAAATTGGTAATTACTAGATTTAGTGATACCTTAGCAGTCACAGACCTGCTCTATTGGTGGGAAGAAGGGAGAGAAAATACTAGATTTTGATGTTTTTCAAATGTCTGTATTTCATCCAATAGACCTGTTCTATTATTGATGCAAGGAATTAAAATTGCAATTAGCGCATTACCCCCTTAACAAACCTTTTCAAGGGCTTTCTCTTGAGCTTTAAGAATGGTGTCAGCAAAACGGCTCCTTAATAAAGCTGCACGGTAGAGCTTTTCGGGAGAGACTTGCCTCTTAGATGCAGCACTCTCCCCTAAAATGTTACAGCATGAACGGTGAGATCATACCCTCAAAACAAACAGCAGTCAGGTTTCTTCAATTTTGCAAGCTTACCCTCTTGATGGCCTTCTTGTTCAGAAGCAACAAGCTTACTCTGGGAAGTCTGGTCAACTTGGCCTCCCACATTTGTTGAATCTAAAGAAAGAGATCATGAGCTAGAAGGCAACAGTAGCTGAGGCATCCCCATAAAAAATAATCCCAACAAAACATAACATGGACATCATTACTGACATCAACTTTGGTACTCACCCTTTCCAGTTTCTAAATTACCAGGATCCCCTTTGTTTTGATCTAAAGTCAAGCCAGATCCTACATTTTCCTGCAATACATAGTTTTTTGTAAGCTATTGATCAAACCACTAGCCTTTTCCATTTTTATCTATTAAATGCCATGACATCTGAAACCATATGTATCCCAATTACCTTGGTACCACTAAGAGGTTCTGATGTTTTAGCCATATCCAACTCACTGCCAGATGAACTACCCGAGTCTGAATCTGTTACGCCACAATTGCACTCAATCATTTTCATGTGACAGAAAATAATAAATTATTCCAGTATAAAGAACTCATTTTTAGGTGATTAATTATGCCAGGATCACGAGCCAAACAAGCAGAGTTGCTCGTATCTAATGAATTTAAAAGAATCGGTCGAAAGAAAAACATATCCTGAAGAGACAAAAATGTCAAAAGTATGCACTAACACGAACCACTGGATGAAGTGCCAGATTCACTACTAGAGCTGCTTGAACTACTGCATTTACTGTTTCTATGGGTACCATCTTTTTCAATCTCTAATGGAGGATAAGTTGAAATAGGAGGATCATTTCCACCAACAATGTCCACATCCTCCTCAACCTGTTCATTGCCTGAATTTGCAGTGAGAGATAAAAGACCACACTTGGTGTCAATTATTTATAGAATAAGGTACGAACAAACATAACAGCATAAGAAAAAGAATATACCTTTGAAAGGTTGCACCGGTGAATTACTGAACCCTGATTCATTCAGAAGCTACATAAAAATCAAGGAAGCAAAAAATTGTCAGTCAATCATACCCGCCATATATGATTTTAGACATCTCACGTAATAATAGTTTCGTGTACGCACATGCATAATTAGGGAACCACCTATGTTGTCTAAGACTCTTAAAACACTTCCCTGAATTTTTTTATCATCAAATTTCATGAATTAAATTGTTAGATTTAATGTCATCCATCATAAAGGCAAGACTTCCTATAACTTGATAGAATTTACAATTAGTTGATCTACCTTTTCTTGTCGTATCATATGCTTTTAATATTAATTTCCAGAACAACTATTCAAAAGACTTAGTTAAGAGTATATAATTTATGACACAAGAATATCACATAAGCTGGACAAATGTATTAGTTATACAGAGAGGGGGGGTGAGAGACCTCCATTTCACATTGTCCAGCTTTTGCCTGGGATCTTTGCTTCTCCAGCAAATAATCATCCAGAAGCTTCCGCAGTTTGAACAGGGTATCATCACTAAGAGCATCAATATCAATCTCAATTTCATCATCATTGGTTTGCCCTGCATTATAACTTTGCTCTCTCAAGAAATCAACAATAGCCTCAGGCAGCTCTCCAAGCATTGCCTCCAACTCTACACTCAATTTATGCTTCTCCTCTACAGTCATGATTTTTTTAAGAGGCTCAGGCTTGACAATATTTGATGTTATTTTCTTCTTCTTTGTGGGAGGAACTCGATCAGAAAATTCTGTTTCCCCACGAGTAGGTCTAGCAGGCTCAGATGGGACACAGTCAATAACAGGAATTTTTTTTTCTATCGCCTTCCATCTCGATTCAAAAATTTTATTAAGGGTATCTGCCATGAGGTGTACATCATTGCCGGGTGGATTATAGGTCATTGCATTTGAGAAAGTCAGTCGCACATCAGCAGCAAAATCCATGAGATTTGAGTATTCACCAGAGGTTATTCTCCTCTTCACAGTACCCAAATCCATTGGATGTTTTATGACAGTGAAATAATCCGGAATGTTCAATTTAACAACATCAACTGGTGTGTTAAAAACCCAACCAAATTGATGAGTCATCAGACGGTTAAGTAATGCCTCACACGGTTTAATCATCGCAGCATGTTGTGAGGTCACTGGCGCAGCAGGTTTTGGAAATTCAGGACGCCCAGATATACTTTTCTTTGTCTTGGGACCACTACTTCCTGGTAAGGGCCTCTTCTTACCATGTGGAACAGATACTTCCATTGTCATATGCTGGCTCTCCAGCTTAGGTCTCTTCTGCCCTGCACTGAAGCTCCTAATGTCACTGGAGGGCGACAGTCCAACAACATTTGAGTTCATAGCCTCAACTTTCTTCTGAAATTCCTTTACTTGTTCAAGTTCCCGTGTCAACCTCGTTTTCAAATCCTTTCTCTCAAAACCCGACATCCTTGACAAAGAGAAAACTTGAAAAGGTACATCAAAACTACCATAACCAACCGTATTCAAACCAGGGCATTTCCTCTTCGGTGCACAAGAATCTGCTGATGCCGTCAGCTCCGTATCAACCCTTCCCAAGCTACCCAACCCTTCCGATTCACCCATAGTCTCAACAGCATGCCGAAAATCAGGAACAAAGCCAGTAGCATAAGCTTTAGAATATTTCCTAGACTTCCCCATATTTTGTGAATGAGAATACTTTCTGGATTCCTTTTGTCCAGCAAACTCTATAGGTACAGTTGGTGCCATAAGATAAAACTCCAACAACTGCACATATCAACGCCGACAACAAATTTTACTCCCACACAACAATCTCTGAAAAAAACCCTAATCCCCCGAAGCACAAATCAAGTCTTATCCTCCAAATTTTAAAGCAAAATATCATAAAACCCAGTGACGGGTGTACTTCTCTCATACCCTATCGGCTTATGTCAGTTTGTCGTTTCCCAATTCGCTTCCAATACAAAAAAAAATATGTCGAAGGCTTTCCTCTTCGAGGCCGAAATGGCAATCGTGACTTAATCAGATGCAAAATTCCTCAAAATCCCTATTTGGCACAGCGAAGTGAGCAACGACACGCTCATTATTTAAAATGGAAGAGAGAAAGAAAAAAATGAAGGAATTGCGAAAAGGGAAAGGAAAGCGAAGAGAATAAGCGAAGCATAAACCCTAGATCTCGAGAATCCAATTGAGAACCTGGGTGTGACCTCCGAAATGCAATGTGGGTGAAACCCTAACAGCGACGGCTTTCCATTGCAGAGGCTGAGCACCTTCTCTTCTTAACTCACCGCAACACAGAAAGAGAGAGCAAATCGCGAAATGCTGCGATGCCAAAAGGGTTAGATCGATCTCTCCCCTTTCTACTTAAAGACTCTTCCTTTCCACAATCTCAAGATCACACGGTCCACGCTGCATCACGCCTCCATCTTAATCGCACGCTCACTGATGCTCTTCCTCTTCTTATTCCTCTCTCTCTCTTTATATATATTTTCTTTATGATTTCATCTTTCGTAGGTGTATATATATATTTTCACTCAAGTTTATTTTAAGAAATAATCACAAAATTATTACCAGATCTTTGTATAATTTTGTATGATTTGGAAAATCAAATTAATAAAACTATAATATGTTTTGATTCACAACTAATACTACATGGTGTAATGAAAAAATCTAATATTAAACATAAATAATTGAATGAAAATTTAGAATAATAACATAATTACGTTATTTAATATTCAAAAATAAATAAATAAATTGTTTGAGTATGTTTAAAAATATTTTAATATTTTTATTTGAAATATTTTTTTATTTTTTATCATAAATAATCTTTTCCATATTTTAGCTAAAATATATCATTTTTATTATAACTAGCAAAATGAATATTGTATTAACCTTTTTTATTATATTAAAATGTATAAATCCTTTAACTTTTGTAATTTATTTTTTTTATAGTTTTATTGTTTTTTAATAATTAATTAAAAAGAAAAATAATATAATTAATAAATAATAATAAATTAAAATATTGTAGTTTTTTAAAAACTAAAGTTAGTTAATAATTTTAAAATTAAAAAAATTATTTATTTTATTAAATAAATAAATATTTTTTATTTATTAAATAATAAAATCATCTCATTAAAAGATAATATTAAAAAAATATCAGATAATATATTTTCTTTATATAATGATCGGTGTGTTTCCACCTTATCATAAAAAAAAATTAACTTTTATTATAATTAATAATCTTTTAAACTTTATTATAAGTAGCTTTTTACTGTAAATAATTAATCGAATTTAAGAGACAAATACAAAATGGAAATGGTAGAATAATAAAATATTTTATGTTGATGAGATAAAATTGATATTGAGATGTAAAGTATTATTCTTTCAATTATTTCTACTTGTTTATATAACAATGTATTTTGATTTCATATGATATAGTAAAATACACTTGTTTTATGCTTCTCATTTCTCTTGTTATGTTATTTTTCTTTTTTGTTTATTTAACATGGTATTAAGAGTTTTTTTTGTTTATAGAGATAAATGTCTTCCGTCGCTATCTCCTCCTCCTTCACTTTTACTCAGTCTTTTCTTTCTCTCCACTTTATGCTCCATACCTTTCCAACTCCTACTACACTAAAACTCGATGATACAAATTTTTTTCTCTAGCAATAGCAATTTGTTGCAGCTATGAAGGGTTTCCAGTTACAAGACTTATTGGACCATTTTTCCACCCCTTCTCAATTTGTAACCACTAGTTTTGGATTAACTATCGAAGTTTTCGCCTCCAACATCACGTCTCCTATCACTCCATCCTCTATAACTGTTGTTAATCATAAATTTCTTGACCATAAACGTCAAGACCAACTTCGGCTATTGCGCATGTCAATACCAAATTTACCCAAGATGGTTGGTCTCACCTCCTCCTTTCAAGTCTGACAATGTCTGTGTACATATTTCTCCACTAAAACTCATGCCAAAGTTGAAAAAATCAAGATGCAGCTACGAACTCCAAAGAAAGACTGCACTATCACTACTTATCTTTTAAACATCAAGAACCTTGTAGATTTGCTTGCTACTATAGTGTCTCTTTACTCAAGAATAACGCATCAAAGAGATCTTAGATGGCTTGTTTGAGGATTACGATAATTTTGTCACCTCAGTAACCTGTCGTATTTATCCATATCAAGTAGAGGATATTGAATATCTCCTTTTGGCGCAATAAGAACGCTTGGAAAAACATCATTTTGTTTTGTTGATCACAACGTTTTCACAACAATCTTTCTTCGGGACCTATGTCAACTTCTTCGTCAAAATACCCAAATCATTTTTCTACTACCAATCACAAAGGTGCCCAAGGAACTTACCACACTAGTAATCAACACCACAACGTTTCTAATAAAATCTCATAGAATTCTTGATCTTTGCCTACGTTTTTCACAACCAATCCTTCAAGAACTCCATGCCAAATTTGTAATAAGATTGGTCACTCTGCTTTAACATGTTGGAACAAGTATGACAATGATTCCAATACCAGTGTCAATGTTAACACATCTCAACTCTGTAATTTTCAACATGATGAGTATGACGCATCCTTGTCGGAAACACCCTCCATCGCTTCTGATCTATTATAGTATCCTAATAGCAGTACTACTCATCATATCACCAGTGATGCAAATAATTACTCCAAGAAAGCCTCCTATCATGGACATGATGTTATGAAGCTTGACAATGGTTTAGGTATTCCAATTACTGATATTGGTAATGTTCGTTTTACACTGCCACACACAAACATTGTTGTTCCTTTACATCAACTTCTTCATGTTTCTATTATTACTAGAAATTTGATGAGCTTATCAAAGTTTGAAAGGATAATGATGTGTTTTTTGAATTTCATGCTAATTCATATCTTGTCAAATCTCAAACTACCAAACAGATTCTACTTCATGGACTTAGAGATGATCTTTGTGTTTTTCCCTCATTTCATCCACATATCACCTCATCTGCTTATAATGTTAATGTTTCTTCTCATCCGCATATGATATGCTTGCTTCGGTCATGCCTTTGCATTAATTACGTCAAGTCATGCACACCTGCAATATAAAATTCATATGATATGTGATCTAGTCTAATCGGTTCATTTTTCACATCATACACAATCATATGAATCTGTTAACCCACGTGATCTGGTCTAATCGATTTTTTTTTTTCACACCGTAGTCACATGAATCTATTAATCTATATGATCTGGTCTAATCGGTTCTTTTTCACACCATAGTGCGGTCATATGAATCTATTAATCCATATGATATAGTCTAATCGGTTCTTTTTCACACCGTGACACGATTATATGAACCTCGTTCGACTTTCACCACCTAGCCATCTTATCTATGATTTCAATTACTAGTAGAGTCAAGATACATACTTATTGATCAAATCCACAATCAATACACATCCTAACAATCTCAACACGGATGTCTCATTTCCTAAAGATGTTATGCCTGATTACCATTTCATCCCATTCACAAACATTGATAATGCATAAAACCATACATAAAAATTCATTTAATTTCATTGAAATTCATCTTAATAAAACAAATTACTATATTTATTAAAAACATTAAACTATCTTCCCTTACCAAATATCATCATTTTAAATAAACTTCTATTTCAAACTAACATAAAATAAAACATAAAATTAGCTTCTCTTACCAAACATTTTAAAAAAAATATGTAATTAGCTTCCCTTACCTAACTTTTTTTTTTTTTTTAAAAAACATGCAATTAGCTTCTCTTACTTAACATTTTAGAAAACAACATGCAATTAGCTTTCTGACCTAACATTTTAAAAAAGTACAATTAACTTCCTTTACCTAACATTTAAAAAAAATAAAACACACAATTAACTTCTCTTACCTATATAGAGTAAAGACCCTCAAAAAAATTTAAAAAACCTAAAATCATGGACAACCTAACTCTGTTCAAGGATATGATTGGACACTCTTGTTTTACTTGATTCCAAGAATCTAAAGATAACCTCCAATGATCATTTTTTTTAAATAAAAAAGTTCAACTTTTATCATAATTATTAAAATAATTTTTTTATTGAAATTTATAAAAACTATGTTCATAAAAAATAATCATAAAATAAATAATTTAATAAATTTATTGTAAGTAGTTTTTTTATTGTAAATAATTAAATGAATATAAAAGAAATTATTATATACTATTTATATAGATATATATAGTATAAATGGTAAGTCACAAAAATTATTACAGGATAATTTTTTTTTATGATTTGGACAATCAAACTAGTAAAACTATAATATTTTTTGGTTTATATTAACAGATAAATAATATTAGTATATGTTCTAATACATGATTGAATGAAATATGTAATATTAAACGTGATAATTGAATGAAAATTATATTAAGTAATAAATAAATATATTATTTGACTGAATTGAGTGTTTAAAAATAATTTAATTATTTTTATTTGAAATATTTTTTACTTTTTATCATAAAAAATATTTTTCATGTTTTTAACTAAAATATATTATTTTTATTACAACTAGCAAAACGCATTCTATATTCACCTTTTTATTATATTAAAACGTATACAATCATATAACTTTTGTAATTTTATTGTTTTTTTGCTTTTCAATAATTAATTAAAAATAATAATACAATTTAATATATATATATATATATATTTATTTATAAAGATAAAAATAATAATAAATTATATATAATAATAATAAATTATATAGTTGTTATTTTTAAAAATTAAATTTATTTAAAAAATATAAAATAAAAGAATTATTCAATTATTTATTTTAGTAAATAAATAAATAAATTATTTTTTATTTATTAAATAATAAATTTGTCCAATTAAGAGATATTAAAAAATTATCAAATACTTTTTTTATAATGATTAGTGGAAACACATGCAAGCATTTATGTCCACTTTGTCCTAACAAAAATAATAATAAACTTTTTTATTGAAATTTATTGAAAATGTGTTTACAAAATATTAATTAATAAAATTTAGAATAACACCTACAAAAATTAAAGGATAAAATAATAAAATAAATTATATTAATGAAGGCAATAAAGAGAAATGTAAAGGATAAAAATAATAAAATAAATTATATTAATAATGATAATAAGGAGATGTGTATACTAAAGTCACCTAGCTAGCATAGTGTTGGAGCTAGTGAAGAACCTTCTAAAGTATGATTTAATGAAGACACTAGATTCTAGGTTTGGGTTGATTTTAACATAGGATTAGGTCTCTCATGCATTTATTAGTGTCAATTTATCACTTGCTTGCATTGTTCTTACTCAAATATAAGTGAAAATATCATTTTTAAATCATTTTAAAAAATATAAGTGTTACAGAAAAAATTTAACATGTTAAATTTTGAAAACAACCTGTTAAATTTTTCAACAGATTGACTAGTGTGTTTTTAAAAGAGGCTGCAGCACACGTTTAAAAATACTTTTCGATTCAAAAAGGTTTTCACTCATTTTTTAAAAGATTTTGAAAGTGTTTATTGGAGAGAAAACCCCAAGTGAGAAAGAATCACTAAAGTTTGCAAAATCCATCATGATTTCTCACATTTGAAGAAGAGCAAAACATTCAATTGATTGTTGAGTGTTGTAGCTGTAATCTTGAGAAGATAAGTGTTCTTCTTTGCAAAATCCATCATGATTTCTCACATTTGAAGAAAAGCAAAGCATTCAATTGATTGTTGGGTGTTGTAGCTGTAATCTTGAGAAAATAAGTGTTCTTCTTTTCTGCTTTTCGTTGTGTTCAGTTATTGCACAAGTGTTTTTATAGATTGTATTGTGTTCTTAATTTGTTTCTTGGTTGGGTAGTGCTTAATAGGTGTTTTTAAGCATTGTAATTGGGGAAGGCATGTAATTGAATTGTTGTATTGTATTGTTTGCATTCAAAACACTAGGAGTGTGCATCTTGTGCGGTGGGTAGCTGGGCAAGGGGTAGAAGACCATCTCGTAGGATTCAAGATTGGGTTTTAAGTGTGTTTGATTGTAAACTTGATTGATATAGTGAAAATCCTTGCAAGGTTATGCAAGGGACTGGACGTAGCTCTAGTTTGTCATTGTTATAACTAACTTCTTGTCGCATTAGATGATAGTAGAGTTATCTTGTTGTTCTCCCATTTCTTTAAGTATTCTTCTAAGTATATTGCTTGACTTATAGTTTTTGCATTCTCATGTCCTATGCTTCAGCTATTGATAGTGCTATTGTTACTTGCTTTTTTGACACCCAGGAAAAAATCCCAATCAAATTGAGAATGTGTATCTTGATGTACTTTCTATGTCATTTATCGATACTATTTAATCACTACCAGTGTAGCCAACCAATCTTGAGTTTGTCATGATTTTGTACCATATACAATACTCTCTTGTGTCTTGGAGATATCTTAAAATTCTTTTTGTTGCACCAAAGTGTATTTGACTATGCCTTTGCATGATAAGAGACTTGTAACATATATAATATATGGCCTTGTGGCCATTAGATATAGTAAACATCGGATTAAACTCCTATAGCATGATGTGACGCACTTCTGGAGTAGTCACATATTTGTAATCATGCATCTTAGACTTTTTTAGTAAAACTCCAAAATATCTTTTTAAAGATAAATATTTGTTTGTTTTTTTTTTGTGTTACCTTACCGCTATGCAAAGGAAGTAATTCATCAAACTAAGGTCGGTCATTTCAAATGTTTTCATATTATACTAGGTAGATAAAATAATTATCATCTTCATATTGTTTCTTGTATAGATAAAATCATCTTCAAATAAAAGAGACAAGTATTATACTAATCTTGGGTCTTTATGTAAAGTGTTGGCTTACTTTAGTTATTTTTGAATCCTTGATTAGTGAGAAATACTTATCAATTCTACTATGCCATCCTCCCGAGAAACTTGCTTCAATCGATATAAAACTGCATGTATATTTTTTCTTCAAGTATATTATATAGAAAGGTTGATTTCACATCCAATTAGTAAATGCTTCATTCTTTTTATGGTGAAAGAGCTATTAGAGCTTTGATTACGTCTAGGCAAGCAACTAGGACAAATGTCACATTGTGATCAATTCCAAGTTCTTGTGAATATCCTTTTACTACCAAGTTAGTTTTGTGCTTTTGTATGATGTCATCAAGATTTCGCTTTGTTTTATAAATCTATTTAACTCTAATGACATATTTTCTATACAGATAATCTACTAGTTTTCAAGTATTGTTCTTTTCGATCATTTTAATTTCTTCTTCCATTGCTTTGATTCATACAAATTACTTTGTTGCTACTTCATCACAGTCAGACTCAAATATTGTCATGATGCATGTTGCATGTTTCATATATATCCATCAAAGATTTTACTTGTTGAGGAGTATAATCTAGTGTAGGTGAAGAACGTGCTTAGACCTTCTATCACTTCTTGAGAAAGTTATGCTGGAATAAAGGTGTTGGTTCTTGTTATTTTTCTTTATTATAGGCTCTAAACTATATAACCTATAAATTATTATAAATTGTAATCTCTAAAACATGGTTCTCCTAGATTAAGAAGCATTGACTTCACTCATTGGTTTGGAAATTTTAGAAATTGATATAAGACATATTAAGAAAGTTTTCCTAAAAATAGTTTAGTATTATATTTATGCGTTGTAGATAGTCGAACTTAATTCTCATACCACCTTAGAATTTTAGGAAAACTACACAAATTTAATAGAATGAGTACAAATGTATTAATTATAAATTGTAAGTGGATTTGAAAACGGTGGTTGTTGAACAACTGGACGATACTCATGATGATGATTATCAATTACGAGGATCGTGAAGAGGCTACTTCTGGTGTAGGACCAATCTGAGGAGAGACGAAGTTTACTTGGTGGGTACCCCAAACCGATTCGCTTCTAATGTCCTTCCACATTTGCTTCAGTTCACAACTTGGCACACTCCAACGACTTGATCATGCTCAAAAATTTGGAAAGCTTCAACGTAGTACACTGTAAAAAGATTCTTAAACTGTTAACCGTGGATTTGGTCTGAAATTCCTCACTAATCCACAGTTAACCACGTCATGTTTCAGTCCAAATCATATTTTATCCTAAAAATATTCTGAATAAATAAGCGTGTCCCACATCCCTCACTCTCTCCGATGTTGTTTCCACGATCCATGTTATGCAACTTACATTTTTTCCTAGTGCTGTTGTCAAATGTTGTTGTGCGCAACATCTGCCTAATATTTCAGGTATGGTTAATAGTGTTACATATTTTTAATTAAATACCATCATGGATTTGACTGCAACTCATTTATAATTAAACCTTTGGATCATGAATAATAATAAGCATTGTTCGTTTTCCAAAAGTGATAAGAAAAGTAAGTAACAAGGCGTAAGAAAAGCATATTGGTTTGCAATATAGGTAGTTCTGATTGTGTGAGTGACGGGTAGTGTACGTAGTTGGAAGATAAGGATAGCAAAAACGAAATTAGCAGTCCTGGAAGAGTTGGAGGAGGTTATTCTTAGGGGAAAAAGTATAGTGTAGTGTTTCCATTAGGAGGAAAAACGAAAGAAAGGCAAAACAGATAAGGGAAAAGTTAAAAAAAAGTATGCAAGGTAGTGAGATGCACCGACGTGGTGCAATGAGCAAGTTCCGAGGAGCTTATAATGGCATATTGGAATGTCACCCTGACCCCACCCAACCAAAAACACTAACCAAACACTGTTACTACTTCTCCTCCCAACCCTCCTCAACCATCTGTCCCACCCATCACATCCTCTTTATTCATACAACCAGATCTATCCTCACGCCAATCCAATCAAATCAAAATCTCTAATTTTAAAAAAAATGTTATTTACTCTTTCATCATCAACTTCAACCCCTAAATCAGCTTTATTAGTTTACTTTATCCCCCCTCCCATGATCAAACCAGAACCAAGCATCAAACCTGGAAAACATAAGATCCCATACATAACAAGCCACAAAACACCAACACCATAAGGTAATATATTCATATTTGGTATACACATTCGAGCACAGAAACTAGCGTTCCGATCTCACAAAAAACACGTGCGTTAATTTACATTTTACGATCAAGAGCCTTTATATGCAGAGTTATTGTAGTCTTAGGTAGGTGGAGGTGGGAGGGAAGAAAACGATATCGTTTCAATGAAAGGTTTTTGTCTGTTTGGTGAAGAACTTAAACTTAACGGCAGTTAGTAGTGGTATATTATATATACTATATTACAAAGCTAGGGTCAAGGTAAGAGCGGCTTTAACGTCTAACCTCCAGGCAAAACCACCAGAATCCATTCTCCAAACGTCACAGGGTAAAGTTCTCTCTTTCCCAGAAGCGTACTGCACCCTAACCCAGCCCGTGAACCCTCGGTACGGATACCCTACGCTCACTTTCATCGCCAGCCAGACTTCCCCCTCACCAACTACTTCCCTGTACGCACCATTCGTCCACGTCACCCTCCCGTAACCGTCCGATATAAACCCCGGACACGTGTCCTCTTCCAGTTTCGCCTTCCTCTCCACGTCTCCGCTTCCCAACCCCAGCCCCTCCTCCTCCCGCCACATCTCCGCCACGCACTCAACCGTCACCACCGATCCGACAGCCGGGAACAAGAACGGATCCACCGGCGCAACTGCACCGCCGCGGTTCCCGAAGCTCAGCCACACCGGCGCGCTCTTGTGGCTTTCTCTGGAGGTGGTTTTCTTCGGAACCGGAGTCTCCGGCAGAAGCGGGAGCGTTGTAGGCGGCGGCGGAGGAGGAGGTGGAGGAGGCGCGTTTCTCCTCCGAGTGTAGCGCCTGGTTGTGGTGTTACTGTTACCGTTACCTTTTGCGCGCTTTCGTTTGGATGCGGTGGATCTGGAGAAGGCGTCGGCGGCGGTCTCGGAGGAGGAAGCATCGGAAAGAGCGGCGGCGGGGAGGGGTTTGGGGGCGATAGGGCGGAAGCCTAACATTATTCTGTGGACTTTGGAGATGTGGTGTGCAGCAGGTGTTTGACACTTGGTGATGCAGCAGGCTCCCTGAGTTTCCATTTTTGGGTGTTTAGGGTTTGGAAAGTGAGTGAGAGTAAGCATGGAAGAGGTTGGAGAAACACATAAGGGAATGCAGGGAGTGGAGGTTGGGTTTATAGGAATAGTGGGAGAGACGACACGAGCGATGAGACATGTGCGAGGGAGAGAGAGAGAGAGACGTGGCGGTGGGCACGTAGCAGTAAAGTGTTGGGTAATTGTGGGGGGAGTGCATGGACCACGTGTGCCAATGGAGATTGCGAAAACGACCACTGGATTTCCCTATTTAGAAACCAGAGATACTCGCCAAGTGGACGGTTTGATTACGACACCCTTCTCCCTTTCTATTTTACTCTATTAAATATACTATTTCTCTTTATTTCCAAATTTTACTCTATAAAATCCACCTTTTTTTTCTTAATATAACTTTTATATATTAATTATATCATGTTATATATATATATATATAGAGAAAAAGAATATGAAGAAGAAATTTATCGAAATAATTTATAATCTCATTTTTTTATATATATTCAGAATTTCGTATAAAACAAAAAGAAATGTAAAAAATTTGCGAGGCTATTGTCCCCTCATAGTGCAAGTACAAGTAGCTCGCTTCTATTTACTATCTAAGGAAGTCCAAATGTGTCTTTCCAAATGTAAAGGCACAACGTTAAAAATTCATCAAACGGTATTTTTTGTTCGAGATTGTCACGTGGGAGTATCGTACTCCCGTTTTCTCAAACGTCAGAACCTGCCATTAACAGACATCATCATGTCTATGACCAAAAAGGAAGACTAATATTACTCGATTTAAAATAATATTAAAATAAATATTTTGAAAATGAAAGACCTTTTAATAGTTTAGCCTTATATATATATATATA
>Ga0099824_1001040_pt1 | contig 37182 bp, 20 predicted proteins | sample SiratrowhiteBW_FD_76837 | JGI IMG/M metagenome (GOLD analysis project Ga0099824, IMG submission 76837) | Root nodule microbial communities of legume samples collected from California, USA - Siratro white BW | ecosystem: Host-associated > Plants > Roots > Nodule | place: USA: California... | reverse complement strand
TTTTTATAGAATAAAATTAAAAATTGTTTGTTTTTTTTTTTTTTTTTAATTTTTCTTATGTTTGGAAATAAGAAAAAGGATTTTTTTTTTTTTTTTTTTTTTTTTTTTTTTTTTTTTTCTTATGGGTAAAAAAATTAATTTGGTATAGAGCGTGATACTTCGTAAACCAAATTGATCGTTTGCTCTTTCGTTTTCTGTCGTAGTTTGGTTTCATAACATGCTAGTCAATTTGGTTGACAAAAGTGGCTGTAAATTGTGTGCCTTAAACAAGTGGTCCAGGTTTTGAATCCTGGTGATGCCACTTTAGGTATGAAGTAATCATGTTGAGAGGAACACTCACCTTGTGTGCCCTCAAAGTTTCTGACAAAGTTAATCATTGCTTCCGGGAATGAACAATCCTTACTAATACCATGGTAAAAAAATTGTTTGGCATATTGTTTTGTTGTATTCTGTTACGATGTATTTGTTTACTTTTGGTTGTATTTGACAATCTTCACGGGTTCCTGTGATGTGACAGGGTTGCAACTTAACTGCTCAAAGAGATAATGGCAGATTATTTTTCCTTCCTATGCTTATGTTTCAGTGTCCAGGTGAGAAACTTCGTCATTGGTATTTAGTTTTTTTGTTTTCACTGTTTGTTTGGAAAAAAATTACTTATGTAAGAATGAATTTGTTGCAATAGTTTGTCTTTAATTATTGCTGGTGTACTGTGTTCAAAGTTTAGATCAGAAACTACATGAGTTTGTCATTCATGAGTGTTTTCCTAACTCTCCTTGGTTACTTGATTTCATTGTTATAATCGCTAACGTAGGTAAAGGAGTTATAATTATGTTTAGGCGATGAAACTATATGCAAGAATGGATAAATAAGTTGAAATGGGAAGGCAAGAAGAATTAATACAGTAGTCATATGTGATGGTTGTATAGACAATATGAACCAGAGACACATTGGGAATTTCTTGATGTTCTGCAGTAACTGGACAATTTTCTTAAAATCTATTGATGCCTTTTGGCGTTGAATAAAAATTATTACTTTTCAGATACTCAATATAGTACTACTGAAAGAAACAGAGGAGCATGGCGTTCAGGTGGCTATAGATAATATAAAAGTACTCAAATTCGTTAGTAAACAATTGATGGAAAAAAAGAGGAATTTTTATTGCTCTACTTGTGTGCAGCTCGTTCTTATTGTTGTTTGGAGGATATGCAGGAAAAAAATGAGCAAAAGTTAATAAATGAAGATAGTGACAACTTTCCTTTATGGTCACGTATGGACTGTTAATCTCATGACATATATTCGAGGTTGAGAAATTATCCGTCCTAGGGTTCCTTCATTAACAATGCAGATTTTGTAGCTTTGAGCAATAGTCAATCAAAGCAAGGTTTGAGAAACATATTCAACATTAAAGAATTTGAAGATAGATCTAAATTTTGGATGGATAAAAATGAATCAGCAACTGAGTGTTTGAAGCACAAAAAATGTCGTGGTAGAGATTAAAGTAATGATATACTAAAAGTATTGGGTTTATATAAAAGTTTTTTGGCTAGTCGAGAGCGATGAGAAGCCAACAATGTGTTTTATGTATGAAGTCATTTGAAATTTGGTTCATGTGCTTCTAAACTTAAATAATTTTAATAAAATCCTTTATTCAACAATTTCAATTGTCGAAGAAATTAGAGTGTGTTTACTCAACCATTAAAAAAAAAGAAAGTCAACTATTATGTTAGATATCTCATAGCAATGGGAGACATGACCAAATTATATTACATAGATAAGTGCAAACCTTACCTTGTAATTCAGTTTTGTTAAGTTTAGTTAAGCTTAAACTCCACTTTCTGAGATGATATTAGAATCTATTCGAGCAAGGTTTATTGGGCCATCATGTCACTCGTTATCGGGCCGTTATCGGACTATCCATAAATATCTATTATCATGTTTGAGATGTTTAGTCCTTGGCGTGAGTGGGTGTCTTGGATCTCACATCTTCATAAAGATCTGACTAAATTATAATATATAAGTAGGTGCAAACCGCTTCTTACAAATGGTTTAAAGTCTCTTTTACAAGATATTAAGAAGTTACTAAAAATTGTTTTCACAATTTATTATATGAAGCTAAGAATGAGTCATAAAATGAGATGTCAAGAAGAAATACCAATAATTTTAATCTAATTAATCTTAACTATATATTTCAGGATGATCCATTCTCTCCTTAGATTGAGGAAAGAGAACATCTATTGTTAGATGGAATACTAAACTGAGTAGTTGTTGCCTAGAATTGATACTGATGTTGGAGATATTGAAGTTGGTGACGATATATCCAAAGATATCGTGCTATAGGCATGACAAGAACTTAATGACTGGTGTGGTATCTTCTAGACCTATTGTTTCCAATAGTTTATTTGGTGATAGCAAAAGTGGCGTGGTTCACATTGTAGGAGAGAAAAAATGAAGCAAAATGTTACACTTGAAGATTTTTCCAGTTCTATTATTGTACGAAGATTTAGTGACCATGGTATTGATGAATATCTCAAAGTAGTAAAGGGTCAATAGAATGGTAGGTGAAAATTGTTATTTTGGTGTACTGTGGCAAGTTCTATTCCATTTAAGCATTTACATCCCATAATTCTAAATTAGCAACTGATCATAATGTGAGGTGTGTGAAGTTTGCATGAACGCAGTTCATCTGATAAGATTAAGAAGTTAATAATTATAAAGAAAAACCAATTAGTTCCATTCCGTATCCCCCAATTTGGAGCCTTATGTGGTTCTGTTATACTCCATGCGTATCTGTCAATTCAAACATAGCTTTAGGAACAATAATGAAATTAAGAAATTTAGAGTCTGTGGGATTATATACATCCCTGAGTAACATAAATTTTATTGATGCCTAGGTGAAGGGAAACCCAATCACGATGGGCTTGCTTCTGTGTTTGAGCAAATTGAAAGAGTGATCACTGCCTTACATCAAGACAAGAAATCCATCTCTATCATTATAGATGATATATCTTTTCTTGAAGTTGCTGCTAATGGTTCTTCAAATGATGTCTTAAACCTGCTGCATTATTGCCGTACGTTAACATCAGAATATGTAAGATAATACTACCTTTTCTGTGTTTGAAATCTATTCCAATGTTTTTAGTTCTTTATTTCTGTGTTTGTGTCACAGGGCTGTGCATTTATTGCACTTGATCATAAAGATATTTATTTGAATGGAGACAGGGCTGCTGTTATCTTACAGATGGAGTACCTTGCTGACATTTTGGTCAAGGCTGAACCGTTGGTCACTGGTTTAGCAAAAGATGTGCATGGACAGGTATATACTGTGCTACTGCTGCCTTTCTATTGAAATGGAATATAGAATAGGAAAAATCTTCAAGGGAAGTCAAGGGACCACTTGTTACTAAAACATTCTCACCTTCTTAGAGACCTTAAAAGCAAAGAAAAAGTGTTCATTTACTAAAGACGCTATATACCTTCGGCATGGATTGCTACAAGGTTTTCAGCTAGAACTTTACTAAAGAAACCTGATCTTAAGTTTTATCCTTTTGTAATGTCCGCTTACAAGTCTTCGTATTTAAACTCCCTTTTTCCATGAAGTTTCTTTTCAAGGCTATATTTAAACTCTTGATTCTTTCTGGTGTTTGGGTTTGGGTACAAATCAAATGACTTAACTTTTTCTTTTGACCTATGTTAGAGATAAAGTGTGGAAACTGTATTTTAGGAGAAATATAAAAAAATAGAAATAGTGGTTAGGGAGTTGTGTGTGTGTTTGGCGGGAAAGGGTGTTGGCTTGGTTGGTCTATTTAAAGACCAACCCTTTTTGGGGAAGGGACTTTTGGATGATTGTTGTGTTTACAGGATATCTCATGTTTGAAAGGAAGATTACTCCTTTGTATTCTTGAGTTGTTTGGCTTGGTTAGAGAATTAATAAAGCAATTCTCTGTTTTCTGTCATTGAGATATCTTCTTGGTGTGTGGGTTTCTGATCCTAAACGTGGAAACCTAACAACCTATTAATTGGAATTACGTTTTTCAAGTTTCTCAATTTTTAAGATAAAAAATTGAAGCTGAATCAAGCAATAGCAGTATTATGTTAAAAAATCACTAGGGTATAAATAGTCTACTACTTATTGTATTTGATTTCTCTTTTGGTTTTTGTATTTCTGTCATTCCTTCCACATTACACTACAATGACCAAGGAAAAATGTCTTATTTTTATGTTTTGTAGCTAGGCCTAGCTTAAATTTATTCTATTTTGTTCATGGGCCCAGGTTCATCTTAAAATATAGCAGAACACTTGTTGCAGGGTTTATCTGCAGACCCTTAAACGCAATGACATCCTGTTCTATATCATGTTTTGACCCACAATTCAATTTCCCCAGCTTCCCCATTTTAATACCTCCAATTATCTGCCATCAGTGGCCCTGGTGCTTGTATAAGGCATTCTGATCCCTAGCAATTAAATATAAAAGAGATAATTACCATTGTTGTTTATCTTCCCTTTGTTGAATTTTGTTGTAGTAGTGACACTGCAACTGATAATAGATCATGCTACTGTTGATTCCTTCGGTTTCTCTTAGATGAAGATGATTTAATATAAAAGCTTCTGTCTGTAACTTGTGATTAAATCATATATCCACCTTGGTTGATTATGTTTGTTGTTCATTTTATGTAGTTGATGGTGTTAGATAAGGAAACACAACATCAACATAGAATTTCAGCCATTAAGAGTTACAATTTTCACTTCAAGATCAAGGAAAATGGCATCGAGTGCTTTTATCCTGGTACAAAAATCCAATGATGATCAATAATTCTTGTACAAACAACTGTGTAATCTTGATAGGGGGAATACTTACTCGATTTTGTGAGATGATAGAGTCCAATGCTATTATACTTGAATTGGTCACTAACACAGTTAGAGTTATTAGTTTAGTTTATGCATCACTGACCGGTTTTAATGAGTTTTTCACTTGATCGTGTATTATGTGAGTATTGAAAGCCTAGAGCAGTAAATTTTAGCCATTCATTCAAAATGGATACTTAAGACGAAGATTAACTTCTCTCCCGCTTTCATTAGATACGTGAAAAAAATTCAGTCAAATGTATGAAAAAGGGAGATGTGGAGAGCATGAGTTGAATCATTTTATTATAGTTTTTCAATCTGCTTCACATCAAAATACAGGTGAACTTCCTATACCTTTTATATTTCCTCTTGCGCCCTTTTCTTCTATTTTTATACCCTAAAATTATACTTAATGGTTAGTCGATAATAATGGTTAATTGTGCTTCGAAATAACTAATTAAAAACACTCAAAAAAGTATTGGTGTTCATTTTAGAATACTTAGGTATTTTGAAGTATAAAGATAACAAGTTACTTACGAAAAAGTACATATAAAACGCGTATATTTTTTCAAAATAGGTATCTTGTAACATAAAGTACTTAATTATTTAAGAATGTAATAAGTTTTACTATTTGTGAGAAATTAATATGTTTGTCAAGAAGTCATCATCTATCAGGAAAACTAAACACATCATCGCATATATCAAACTTTCTAATTATATTTGTATAAGAAATATGAAACATGTATTATTTCTCATAATAAATTTAAAAGAGGTATGTTCATAACTTCATTATATCTCATCCCAAAATGTTCCACTACCTTATAATACATCTATTGTTTGTGATACATAAAAAAACTTCTTTTATGTTCCATTCCTCGTGATCTCTGTTCCAAATTATAAACTTGGTATCATGGATATTGTCTGCATTGATCTTTTAAATCAAGTATGAAAAGGAAGATGAATATTTACATATTCATCACATTCTGGTCTCTATTTAAATTACTAAAATACCCTTAGTTGGTTAGGTAATCAAAAGATTTATTTTCTATTATTTTCTTAGGTTCTTTTTGAAGAACCCCTATTTTGAAACACAATTTTTCATTTATTTTTTTATTGTCTAACTCATTCAATATCCACTAAGTTAACTAAAATCCTTTAGGTACTTTTCTTCTTTTATGTTACATATATAAAGATTAGCAAAAAGAAAACACATGTAGAGAAATACAAAAGTTCTTTAAAGCTAATTGTTATTCCAATCTTAACCAAACTATACATGACACTCAATCACAAAGGAAAAAGTTTCCTTTCACACAGGTAACAACCTGTTAAAAAATAATTCTAAAAATTGCGATCCCCTAAACTATAAGGTAGGTCTTTATATAAACCAAATCCAAAGACTACTCCTAAAATAAATCAACATTTCCCTACATAACAATCTCACCGATGGAGTCCAACAACCTTATTATTTATTTTTCAATTTCCTTCTATAATAAACTTTGCATAATTTTTTTACTTTCTTTCTGCCTAACATTACTCCCCTATGTTAGAACAACCTTGTCCTCAAAGTTAAAGTTTGAAAATTGTTCCTTCAGGGTTGTCACACTTCCCGAGTTGTAGCTTCGGAGTCTCCTTCCTCCTATTGAACTAAAACCTGTTGGAATGACACCCCTTGAATGTTCACCACTCAATTGTTTAGAATCTATCTAAAAGCAAAACTAGATTTGTGTCCTTGAAAATTTAAAGGTAACTCAGGTTTCACTTGTTGAGACCCACTGCCAGTTTAAGTGGAGAAATATGGAAGATTGGGTGTATGAGAGCATTCTTGGGTAGCTGCAATTTATAAGGCATCGATCCCACTTTTGCTAAATTGTAAAAGGCTCGTAATAACAACTTGACAACTTAAGATGCAACCTAGTTGACATAAATAGTGGTCTATGTCGTCGAATTTTTAACTACACCTTATCTCCTACTTTAGTATGAAAGGGTCACTGATGTTGGTCTTGGTGAAACTTAAGTTGCTTAAGAGCCTCATTTCTTGTCATTAAATCTTCACAATCTCTTCCACCACGTTTCTCTTGGTATAAATCGTGTTAGTGACGAAGGAAGCTCTTCCATAGACAACCTCAAAAGGGATAACTTCAGTTGCCCCTTGATAACTAGTATTATATCAATACTCAACCCAAGGAATAAAACTCACTCATGTTTTTGGTTGTTTTGAACTAAAGCAATAGAAATATGTTTCCAAAGTCCTATTTAGAACTTTCGTCTTACCATCTATCTTGGGGTGATATGTCATGCTTATGTTGAAAGTAGTACCTTGTAATCTAAATAATTCCTTCAAAAATAAACTAAAAAATTGAGTCTCTATCATTGACAATGGAGGTTGGAATTCCATGTAGCTTAACTACCTCGTTCATGAAAACTCTCACAATTGATCGGGTAAAGTAAGGATGGTTTAAAGGAATGAAATGCCCATATTTACTAAGTCTGTCGACCACCACCAAGAATGACATCATAACCATTGTATTTCGGAAGCCAAACGATAAAATCCATGCTTATTTCTTGTCATACAACTGCAGGAATGGGTAAAGGTTGTAGTAGCCCTTGAGGTGAACAAGTTTGATAGTTGTTCTCCTAGTAAATGACACAAGTTGCTACAAAATCAGAGATGGTTTTCTTCATGCCAATCCAATGTAAAGATTGTGCGATCCTTCTATATGTGCAAAACACTCCCAAATGTCCTCTTATAGGAATTCTGTGATATTTGCGAATCAACTTTGAAATCCAACTAAATGTGGCAGATAGAACCATCTATTGCTTGTAAGAAAGCCTCCCATTCTCAGAGTGTAATTCTCATGTGAATAAGGGTTGCTATTGAATTCAACTATAATTTTTTTATAAAGCTAAATCTTTTAGACTTCATCCTCCACCATCTCTATGTCTCGCCAATAAGGTCTGATATAACGCTAATAACAACTTCTCCTCTTTCCTCGTACTCAAATATACGAAATAGGGCATCCACGACCTTGTTAAAAGCTCTAGCATGATTTCAAAATTGTATCCAAGCTACTTAGCTAACCAACTTTGTTGGTTTTGAGTGGTAATCCTCTGCTCCAACAAATGCCTCAAACTCTTATGGTTAATATAGAATGTAAATCTTGGTTCCAAAAGGTATGACCTCTAATGTTGAATAGTAAACACCAGTGCCATCAACTCCTTTTCACAAATAGATTTCGTCAAAGAAGACTTGAGAAAAGCTTTGCCAAAAAATGCTACTAGCCTTTTGTTTTACGATAAAACAACTCCTTATTACCCTTTTAGAAGTGTTACATTCAAGGCAAAATGGTTGGCTAAAATTGGGCATCATTAACATGGGTGTAGTGGTAATCACATTCTTCATGCATTGTCTTCATATTGTCCTTAGTCCACACAAAATTCCTTTTCTTAAGCAACTGTGTGAGTGACCTAACTATTCTTCCATAACTATTAATAAATCTTCGATAATACCATTTTAATCTTAAAAATCCAAACATTTTATTGTTTTGGGTATTGGCCATTGGATAATAACAAAAACTTTTGAGGATTCATCTTCACCTTTTTCCCTGAAATCATGTCCTAAACACTACACCTCATGTTTCCCAAACTCTCATTTCTTTTTATTTGAATAAACTTGTGTTGTTGAAGAGTCTTTAGGATCTATTTGAGTTGTATCAAATACTCCTCTCATGTTTTTTTGTATACTTGTATATCATCATAGAAAATCAATACAAACCTCCTCAAATATCGTAGAATGGTACTTATTGTGCATTCAAACGTGGTTGGTGCATTAGTCAATTTGAACGAATAACTAGTGATTCATAATGTCTAAGGTGAGTGCGGAAGGTAGTTTTTTGTGTATCAGATTTGTGCATACGAATTTGGTGATACCCTGACCTCAAGTTGATTTTTGAAAAGTATTGAGCCATGTGCAACTCATCCAACAACTCTTCTATGACTAGAATAGGACACTTGTCAGGGATTGTCACCTTATTCAATTTTTGGTAGTCCACACAAAACCTCCAGCTGCCTTCTTTCTTCTTGACCAAAATCATTGGGCTTGAATAAAGGTTGTTCCTAAGTCTGATTATTCCCGATTTCAACATTTCTTCCACTTGTTTTTCAATCTACGATTTCAGCAGACGTGGATATTTATATGGCCCTACATCGATTGCATGACTTCAATTTTTTTTATAGGAATTTTATGATCTACTTCCTTGTAGAAAGGAAATTCTTTAACTTCTTCAAATACTCCTTCAAAACTCCATCAACTTCTTTATTTACCGATCTATCAAATCCAAGAAACCTTCCTTTGGTCATTATTGAGTCTGCGACCTCTATTCCCCATAAAACTGACACAGTTTCAATTCCTTTTTCCTTCATTAAAACATGAGGTGTCACCAACATTTTGCTCAATATATGATCCCCTTGAACTTTATGTCCCTGACTAAAAAAATCCATAGTCAACGTCTTACAATTCACTTTAACATCCCCTAAGGTGGCCAACCAAGCTATCCTTAATATTACGTCCGCTCCACCTAATTCAAACAAGAAGAAGGTCTTTCTTAATAGTGTAATTCTCCAATTTCACCTCCATATTTTTGCAACATCTACTCGTTCCTTTCCTGTGCCTATCCCCAAATCTTATGTAATAAGAAGGTGTTGACTTTACTTACAACCTGAGTCTTTGCATTAGGTTTGTTGAAATGAAATGGTGGCTAATGTCGCTATCAATCAAGAGTAGCACATGTTCACCCTTCACTATACCTTGTAACTTCATGGTATGAAGTTGTGTCATACCTCTTACTGAAGACAATGATAGGTCAATTTGTTGACACTCTTGATCTATATATTCATTTTCTTCCTAGTCACCTCTTTTAGTTAACTCGTTTAGCCCTTGCTCCCTTGATTCTCCTACATCCTCATTATTCGAACAAATAACCACTCTCAAGTTTTTACCTGGAAAACAATACCCATAGCTATGTGCCCCTCCACAGTGAAGACATCTTTTTTCCTCCCTTCTTTTAACATGTTTAGGATATGGAAGAGTCTATGAACCTTTATTCCTTGATCCTTCCACCGTGTTTACTCTTGAACGACTTTCCTTTATTGTGTTAGGAGACTCTTTTCTAACATTGTTGCCCATGCTAGAGATAACCTGCCCACTCATCCCCTTATAGCTTTGTGCTTGTGTTGATAATCTCGAACTTTAATATCAGAAATTTGACAGAGTATTCTGATATATATTAGCTCCCCTTTTTTCCTTGTTCAATGTCTCTTCCAAGTCCAATGCAATTTCCATGGCCTACATCAAATCTTTGGGATCATGGGGTCAGATTTGGTTTCTCATCTTGATATGTAATCCCGCTAAGAAATACCCCAAATGTTGTTCCTCGGTACTATTCGAAGCTTGTGCCACCTAGACTTCAAACTCTTGTATGTAATCCTCCACCCTATCATTCTAACCTTGCCAACTTCTCAAACATAGAACATCACTCCCTTCCTTCAAATCTTCGGATCAAGGCCATTGAAAAAATCTTTCCAAGAAGAATTCTTGGATTTTTTACACTAAAACTTGAACCAATGACTTGCATTACCTTCCATGCTTGTGAAAGACAATCTTAATTTTTCCTTTGAAGAAATATTTTGTACTTCAAAAGAGTTTTTTGCTCTGGTTATTTAGCCTTGCGTGTCCATTCCTTCAAAAATAGGGAGTTCCACCCTTTTAGATCATATTCTTGGCTCCTCTTCATTCTCATTAGATTTGATTTGCACCATGCACTGCCAACAATTCTTTATTTTCTTCTTCATTCACTAAATTTTTCCCATCTTCAGACATTTTATCACTTTTCTTGATATCATGCATCAGTTCTTTGATTTCTTTAGTGTCCAAGAAACTTTCCTTATGTAATCATCCATCCTTGTTCTCTAGTTCATTTCTCTAGGGCACTCACGCGGTGTTCCATTCTTTATCCACACCTCTTTTGGATCTAGCAGGTTAGACCAAAATTGTTATGTATATAAAGATTAGCGAAAAAGAAAACACACGTAAAGAAAGCACAAAAGTTCTCTGAAGTCAATTATTATTCCAATCTTAACCAAACTATACACAACACCTACTCACAAAGAAAAAAATTTCCTTTCACACAGGTAACTACTTGTCAAAACACAATATTACAAACCGTAAGGATGGTCTTTATATAAACCAACCCCAAAGACTACCTAAAAAAAAAAAACAACCCCAAAGACTGCCTAAAAAATGAAAACAACCTTTATAACATACATTTTTTCACAAAATTTTCTCATAATTTTTTTGTGATATTTTGGTTGTTTTGTGACTTCACAGCCACTCCTACATATAGAGAAGTCATTAGTAGTCATTGCTCACTTGTAACTATATATTTGTAATTTAACCAATCCTTCAACTTTGTTTTAGTTTAGTCATAAAGAGATAAGTAATAAGACATAGGAAATGGGGTCCTTGTATTCATCCTTATCTATAGTATTAATTACATAAGAATATCTTTATTCTCTGAGAAATTGTCCTTATCTCAATAGTTAAATATGTCTCGTCAAAGTAAAGATAATATCTTTCTTAATAGTGAAAATTTATTCGGATTGATTTGTCTAATTTCTATAGGTAGTGGTTACCTTATTTGTCCAATTGTTCTTCCTCAATTTGTACCATATGATGTTTCACATAAATTATTCGTCTATGGATAAACTTGTACAAACTCTTCATTCAATGACTTTGAACCTTTCATTCTAACCTTTGACTTTAGTATTGTTTAATGGCTTGAAATCATCTTATCGAGCATAATTAGAACCCTTAAATTATATATGAGAATCTTCAAATTAAAAATAAGAATCAGAGTCCTCAAAAATAAAATAATCAAAAGTACAACATCTTTTTTTTTTTTTTAGTTTTCTCCTTTTTTTTAGTGGGCTAGGCCCAAACTTCATTGAAACTTTAGAACACTCATTTCGATATTTTGATTTTTTTTTAGAGAAAATTATTTTTATTTTTTAACTAATTAAAAAAAATTCTTTTTCTTTCTAAAAAACAATTGAACATATTTTTTTTAAAAAAAATTGTAAGAAATAATTTTATTTGCCGGACGAAATCGAATGTTGACAATCTTTAATAATATTATACTTAAAAATTTTGGGATATTACATAAGTCATCTCCTTATCTTAGTTGTTTCCATTCATAACTGTTACATATTCTCCATGCTATTTTCCATTCCATTTATTGATTTTATCATGTGTTCTTACCAAGCTTCTATATCTTCTCTTGATTTATTACCCTAAGTTAGTAAAGACATACCTAGATTTAAAGAATCATATGGCTAAACTACACCACCTTCCAAACTCTCAAGCACACCTTTTCTTACCATTCTCACCCTAGTTATCATTTGAATATCGTCCAATAACCCTTCAAGAAAGGTTATATAATTCAAACCAAATCTCTATAAACATTCCCTTGTATGACCAAAACAAAAGCCAACCTTTAGCATATGTGTGCGTAGGTGTGTGTGTGTGGGTGCGTGTGTATGTTTGGGTGTGGGTGGGTGTGTGTGTGTGTGGGTATGTGTGGGTAGGTGTGTGTGTATGTGTGTGCGTGTCTGTGTCTTTATGTGTACCAATAGCCTTCCATACACCAATCAAATTAAAACCTAGCCAAAAAACACTAACAAGAAACCAACCAAGAAGCTTAAACCTCCATGGATGATAGGGAAGAGATGTGTTTGGCATAACAAAGAAATAACCAAGTCTCTACAAATATGTCATATAAGGTCTTCATACCAAACTTTGATCATAATAGAAATTGTGAGAATTTGTGAAGAATGTGATTCTTCTTCTTTTTTGGAAAGAGTTCTTATCTTGAGTAAAGACTCAAGTGGTAATCCTCTTCATCCTTTGTTTATCTCAATGAGAGTGACACATGGAGCTTCATGTGAGAAGACATTTGATAAAGGTAACACAATTGCCATTCTTGGACATTTCTTTTCATTTTTTGCTACCTTGTCTTGCTCTATCGTTTCTATTCTTTAAGAACATTTCCTAACTACTTCAACCTTAACCTTTCACCATCCAATAACTCTATCAAATATCTCGGGAGTTATCAATCTAGGCCTTTGAGCATTCAACCAACAATCAGGAGCAAATAATATAACCAAGAAACCAAACCAAATCTTAGAACACCTTGAAACTAGTATATTTTACTATCATCCTTTGCCAATCAATATCAATCCTACAATTCAAGCAAACATACCAATTCCTTCTCCTATCCATATACAACAAAACTCTACCAACCCCACACCAATCCAATAAGTTTTCACCAAGAACACATCAACCCATCTCTAGATATCTTCTACCATCATGAAACCTGGATTACTTTTTGAAGATTCTCCTAAAACCTCTTGAAAATCCTTAACCGTCTCCTGGTCAAATCAAATACACCTACCCTACCTTTCAAGACTTTGATCAACCTAGCCCAAGCCTTTAACCTATAAAGAACTCAATCAAACCCAACCTAGATGCTATGCTCCTTTTGTAACATTATTTAGTGTCTAAAAGCTTGAGTATAAATATTCACCGTTCTCAAGACCTTCATCCAATATTTACATCATAAACTCTTACAAAACATCGTATATTTGAGTTATATGAAGAGAGTTAAGAATCAAAGCCTAATATGAATAGTCAAACAAAAACAATGTAAGATTGGTACCACCAAGTCTATAAAGTAGTTTATTTTATCCATACGCTCATTTTCATCTTGTTCGATAGTCATTATGCATAATTACATATAAATAAGATGACCAACATTATGTGTTACAATTGTTAGCAATTTGTGTTTCTCAATTAACTAGTTCAGTTTTCGATTGTGTAATACTCTTAATGCAAAATATATAAGGGTAGTTGAATTATATAACAAAAAAGCTTTTTGCATTTGTAAAAGGGTTTACGAGTATCAAAACGAGTTTAAAAAGCTTTTAATAATAAGATTAACACACGTTCTATAATACCTTAGAAAATAGCTCCGAAATAAAAACGAACCTAGAATTTAGCATTAGATATAAATAACATGACACATAAATATATACATACATATATATATATATATATATATATATATATATATTTTAAAGAGAAAAGTCCATAAAAATAGGAAAATCAATTATTTAATTTTCATTTTTATAAAAACCACCCATTCTCTCTAATAAGCGGTTCTCCCTTTTTCTCTACTTTCGCTATAAAACTCCTCCTTCCTTCCTTCCTTATCAGACTGATGATCAAAGGTTGCCCCAAAATTCCTAGCGTCGAGTAGAGCAAGAGTGTCGACCAAATTCTTGAATGGAGTAAGTTCATTTTCTGCTCATATTCCTCAAAGTCAGTTTTATATCTATTTTGTTCTTGATTAAGGTATTTTGCATGTGTCCTCTAAGACATCAGAATGAGTTCCTGTTAGTCTATTGTCCTAGTAGTGTAGTCTTATCATTGATCAGAAAGTCTTGATGTAAGTTAGGTTGCCCGTGATTTTAGGTCTTTAAAACATGTCTCTACTTTATATATGTAAGGGAAGCTAGTTTGAATGTTTTTAATAGATATTGTAATTACTTGTTTTATTAAGTATGAATTTGAATTAAATTGAATGGATGTTTATGTATGATATGATGTATTATCAATGTTTGTGAATGATATGAAATGGTGATCAAGATATAGTATCTTCAAGAAAGCAAATACCCGTGTTGTGATTGTTAGGATGTGTTTTGTTTGGGGATTTGATCTAAGGAGGTATCCTGATTCTACTAGTACATTGGAGTCATATGGTCATTTCTGAGGTTTGAAATATGAGCTGATTGGAATAGGACTTATGAATTAACCATGTGCATATGAGAACTGTATCTAAGTTTTGAAATAGGAATTGATCAAAACAGACTGTATATGACGTTTGAAATATGAATTGATTAGAACAAATAGAATGGAATATGACAGCTGCAGACATCTGAGTTTAATTTAATACACGTTTCTTCCGGATAGTGTCTTTGTATATGAGTCAGTGTATATATATATATATATATATACTATATGAGTTATTGTAACAATGTGATAATGACAATATTATGTATGAGATAAATTATGAAAGCCTAATTTGTTGTAGTTTGGTTGAGTTAGAAATTTAATGTATGAATATACATTTTTTTCAAACTCTTTAGCTTACCCTTCTTTTTTTTGTAATGATTGCTTTGTTTTTAAATCTACAATGATTACGTGTTACAAGTGAGCATAAAATTTACGACAGGTGACATGACTTCTCAATAAACTGCTAGAGAAACTTTACTTTATTTTGTGATTATATAAAGATGTTTTTGTTAAATCCTCTATAGAAAAATATATTTTGAAATATTATGATAAAGTATAGATATTTATATTTAGGTCTATTATAACATTTATTTCTAGGCCATATAATTCTTATTATATGAAAAATAAAGAATGGTACACGTCCTACAATTTTGAAAGGTCTATTATAACATTTTTATGCCATATAGTACCAAAACGAGTTTAAAAAACTTTTAATAAAAAGATCTGTAGAATTAAAAACACATAGTTTTTATATTAGTTTGTTTCAACTAGTTTTCATTAATTCACAAAAATATAAATATTTTGTACAAATAGATTTTTTGATTTTTCAAAGTACATCTTATCTTTTACTTAGTTTCTAATTGAAATTAAAAATTAATATCATAGAATAAGATTTCTCTTTCACATTGATCATTTGTAATAAACATGTAAGAATATATTACTTAATGTGCTATGTTAACAAATTATTTCTATTAGTTAACATCATTCTTGTGAAAGATTAATGTAAAATACATATCTTATACTAATTTTTAATATTAACTCTTTTAAAGATTAATTAGAAAACTACATACTCCTTAAAAACTTAAAACACTTACGATCTACTTCTAGGATTAATCTACATATATTTTTATCTTTTTATGGAAAGATATCCTTGGGAATTTGAAAGTCGATTCTTCCAACTTTTACATTCTCTTGTATGAAAAAAATATAATTAATTATGAGGTATAATATCAAATAAATACCAAAGTTTTCACTCAATTTGATATTTCTCACAAAATATTTTCTTAAAAGTATTATAAGTAATAGAGAAGAGAAATATAACCTAAATATTTTTCAAAAAGATCACAATAATTTTTATCTTCATTTAAGGGTTAAAAAAAAATAGAGAAAGGTTAAAAAATCTTGGAGAGGACCATTATGTTATTACAAATCTACTTTTCTCCTTATGGATCGCTCGGATGGATTGAAAAAAGAAAATTGAGAAATATATAATTTATCATAATTATATATTTGTCTAAACTAACTATTTCTAGAGATGAAAAAAGTCTGAAAGACATAAATTAAAAGAGAAAAAGAACAGGAACGTGGGATTCAAGTCGTAGAATTTTCAGATAAGAAAACACAGCCAGGGAGAGAAAGACTTGCTCAATAAGAAAAATACCATAGTATTGATTGTTATATTTTGTTTGTATAGCTTATTTATATTATGACATGATCGGTTACACGTCATCATATATTAAAAAATATGTTTAATAAAAATTAAATATTTAAAAAGATAAAATTAGTATTAAATTATTTAAATAGTTAATATAACTTGTAAAAACCATATATATATATATATATATATATATATATTATAATTTTATTTTTATTTTATATACCGTTTTGAATTATTTTGAAAAGGATTAAAGAAAAAGAAAAAAGCGACCTTGAAGTTAACGTAAGGAGAGTTGAAAATCCCAAAGTGGAAAGGAATATGGTTTGGTTGGGAATCTAATTTAAAGAGTAGTGTATAAAGATATTTGAATTGAATTTTTGCCCATTGGCTCTGTGGTTTCCATTTTCCACTCAATTTTACTACCGTAAACTCCTTGCAGACTCCGATTTTCAAGCACAAAACATCCATCGCGCTACCCCGAGAGAGATTCGCTAAACCCACAATTCCACCCCCCTCCGATAGCCAGAAAATAAAACGTGCTACAAACCACACGCCGTAAAACTAAAATACACAGCATAGGAAGAAGAAGAAGAAGAAGAAGAAGATTTTGAACGTGCCTGAGAATAATAACGGAATCGTTGGAGCGAGTAAGTGATTTTCGATTTCTTTCCCTTATGTAATGCATCAGAAGAAATCAGAGGTTCAGATCGGAAAAGAAAGCGTAGGCGTCTCTTCCGATTTCAATCCTTCGCCGCCTCTGCAATACCAGAAACACCCTCACCAGCGTCACCAATTTTACCCGCAAATTGAAATCGACATCTCCCCACCGCAACAGCACAGCACAGCGCCGCAGGGAACCCCTCCGCCCTCCCTTTCCAAGCAGAAGCACCTCCACCCGCACGCGCAGCCGCCTTTCTTCAAGTCGCACAACGCCGCCTTCTTTTCTGTAACGGTCGCCGCCAAGAGCGCCGCGTTCCGCGCGCTGCGTCGCGTGAGGCGGCAGCGCGCGTTGCTCCTACTCGCGGTGCCGCTGCTCTACCTCTACTTCCTCGTCTCGCGGTCCTTCCTCCTCGACCTCCTCTCCGCGATCGCCTTCTCCGCCGCGCTTGTGTTCTCGCTCAACCTCGCGTTCCCGCTGCCGCTCCGCTCGATTCGGCTCAAGTCGCCGTCGGCGGTGGTCGCGCGCCCCGCGTCGCCGCTGCCGGTGTTCTGGACGATTGGGTCGCGGCCCAAGTCGGAGAAGCGCGTGGCGTCGGGGTGCTGGGTGCAGGTCTTCGGAAACGGCGACGTTTACGAGGGGGAGTTTCACCGAGGGAAGTGTTCCGGGAGCGGGGTGTATTATTATAGTAGGAGTGGGAGGTACGAGGGGGATTGGGTGGATGGAAAATACGATGGCTATGGGGTGGAGACTTGGGCGCGTGGGAGTCGCTACCGAGGGTGTTATCGGCAGGGCTTGAGACACGGGTTTGGGGTGTATAGGTTTTACACGGGGGATGTGTACGCCGGTGAGTGGTCTAACGGACAGAGTCACGGGTGCGGTGTTCACACGTGCGAGGATGGGAGTAGGTACGTTGGACAGTTCAAGTGGGGTGTCAAGCATGGCCTTGGTCATTACCATTTCAGGTTAGTTTCTATTTTGGTGTGTTATTTTCTCTATGCTTGCTTCAATAGCTGTTATTGGGTTGTGTAACAATTGTTTAGGATTGTGTTAAGCTAACTTTGGAGCGAGTAGTGGACTTGGGGATAGATTTTGTTTTTGTATTTTGAATACATATGTTGGAATGATACTTTGTGTCTTTGATTCTTTTCGTGCTGTTGGAGGGAGGTTCTGTTACTGAATGTGAGCGTCAGTGTTGCATTTTATGTTGCTGTCAGCTTTTTTTCACGAGCTATAGTGGTGAGTGGTATTGCAGGTTTTTGTTAGAATTGAGGGGTATGTATGTATTTGCTGTTTGCTAGGTTAGTAGGGTTGAGAGTTGTTGAATATAATTTTTTTTGGTGTGTTTCTTAGAGATTCAGTTGTGTTGGTAAGGAATGGAACGTGCAAAATTCAACATACAAAAGGTTTTTAGAGTTTCGGTTTTGAAATATACTTCGCAGATTAGAAAATATCCTGGTTTCCCCCTTCTGTAGTTCAGTGCACCTGTTGATAACAAAGGATTAGCTGGATACGTCGTTCTCTATTATGAAGCCAATTTTTTAGGATATTCATTTTTAACACATCTTCAACCTTTAGAAAAGTTGGATTGCTTCAATTCCAAGCTGCTAGGTTTTTGCACAAATATGCAGTGATTGTGTTTTCTAGTTGTTAAGAATTAAGAAACAAACATAACTACTAAAATTGAGAAACCAAAGATTTATTTTAACATTAAACTATAACCTTCTATATGATCTCTTTCTTTGTATGTTTATTTGGAAGGGTTTATCACCAAAAATGGACATGGTATTTGATGTGAGACGGTGTTTATGTTTCAGACTTTACTACTGTTTTACCACTACCAACAAGTCACAGTCACAGTCTGAAAGACAATCCTGTTCTTTTGTTTTTGTCATGTTTACTTTTCCGAATAATATGGGGTTGATTTTTTACTATTCTGTCATATAAAATCTATTAAACTCCCCCATATTTGACAGGGGAGAGGGTTAGTTCTGTTGATAACTGCATCATTATCTACAGTTGGGCGGGAGAGATGGTGAGGTAGGTTTAACACGGTATGAATAATAGGGGGGAGTTTTTAGCTTTGGAGTCAGTTGGGAGGGGAGCATTAGACACTCAAATTTCCTGCAGCTGTTTGATATAGTTGTCGTATCCCATCTTTTCCATCTTACCTCTTAATTCTACGGTCATAATATTTCAGAATCAAGGAGAATGGGGCTGTTCCTAAAAGTTCAATTTTCATCTATTTTTGCATTTCTGGTCTAGCTTCAATCAACTGGTATCAAAGTTACCAGATCCAAGTATTTTTCATGGTTCATGGGATGGTCCAGTGGGAAGAGATAGAGAACTTCAAGAAGCTTTGGGGAGTAAACATGAAAATATTCTTCAAGAAAATGTCATCACTATTGACTCTTGACTCTTGACATTCCAATTTTCAATGGAGTTGGGAAACCAACAAATTCTTCTTGAAGTAGCAAAGTAGCTTGTAGATCTGCTCAAAGAGCAAGAGGTGGACAGGGGTTGGACAATGGGTCAAGTGTGGTTCAAGATTTTAATTCCATCAAGACTGTTCGAAGAAGCTTGACATTTGCTTGTTGTTCTTACATGAGCTGAGAAGGTGTTTGGATCTTGGATCAGCCCAATTAAGAAAAGAGATGGAAGGTTTATTATAGAAGAAAATTAAATAATGAAAGACAATTTAGGTTGTTAGGTTAGGACAGTTATGTTGTTAACATTGGTTAGTGAGTATTGTATGTAGGTTGGTCTATATAAAGACCAACCATTAGCTGTAAAGGGGACTTTTGGATATTGTGAATATTGACAGAGTTTACTCTGTATGAAAGGAATAGTGCTTCCTTTGTAACCCCTTAGGGTGTATGCATTGTGTAGAGAATTATTTGGTACTAAACATTGCATTTCAGTATTTCTTGTTTCTCTGTGAGTTCTGTATCTGTGTTGGATCAGTGGAGACCTAACAGAAGGTCTCCTCCTACCACATTCCTTTTGCTATTCTATGTTGATTTCAGGATGTTCTCATCCAAAGGATTGTAATCGTATGTTTCATGCCTGAAAGGGTAGGTGTACCTGCAAAAGATACTTCCATTCAAGTTAGTTGGGTGAATTTATAAACAATAAATGCTATTGAATTCGTGACTTACCTGTCCAATATCATCATATTTATAGAGTTGCATTGGGTCTTTGCTAAATGGGCCTGGATTAATATGGATGAGGGTGCTTAACCTTGTATTAACGTAATAGTATGGATGGTTTGTCTTGTATCTTATCATATGTTGCTTTAGTTTTCCGACATGTCCTCGGTAATGATTCCTAGATAGTTTCAGTTGTACGGCTCTGAGATGGTCTCTGTCATATACTGTACACCTGCATCAGGGAGAAGATACTTGCAGGTGGGTGTTATTTTGAGCTTAAACTGGTGTTGGATGGGGATGGGTTGCAAGCTGTGAAGATTGCTATGGGAAATGGTGGCAATTTTGTTCACTAGTTCACTCGTTCCACCTTCTGTGTAACCGTGATTAGGAGGGTTCAACCCCTTGTGATGCAGAATCTACATAAGTTGTTGTTTCTAAAGCCGATGACACTTTTTAAAGATTAAAGAAAATAGTTTGTAATTATGTATGTAGGTCCTTTGCGTGGAAAGGATCTGAAATCCCTTGAGGAATGTTTTTGAATGGATTGAAGAAAGAAGTTAGGGAAAAAGCAAAGATTTTCACCAGTAGAATATATACCAGAGATGATGTATTATTGATTGATTAGAAAAATAGTGTATAAACAAATGAAGGGGTTTCTTAGATAGTAACAGAGGGAAAGCTTGCAGTACTTGCCCTCATCTGAAACAAATGCATGCGGAAGTGCACCTGCACATTCTAACTGACAAGGCTGAGACTTGGACGGTTATTTTAGAAGCCAAGAAGGGGGTTCTATCGGCCAAGACCTTCTGATGTAGAGTTACTGGAATAAATCAAGTAGGTGCGTTATAGGTATGATGTGCTCTACAATCCAGATCATGAATGCAAGAAATAGGCATTTCGATTTTCAAGAGCATAAGAAATAGAATGAGTCAGTTTGCTGAAACAGTATCAAAAGTTGGTTATGCAGGGGGGAACAGAAATGACTGGGTATATTAAATACCAGAGGGAAAGCATATGACGGGAACTTTTGGTTTTGAAGTAGAGGTTGAAAGGGAGCTTCGATACTCAGATTTCCTGGAGCCGTGCCTATGTCAAACATTTGTCTATATTTCTTATTTTCCGTCTTTCTTCTTGATTCTGCTATCATTTTGATTAACATTCAGGGAGAAGAGTGATACTCAATAAACTCCATCCTTTGTTTGTCTATTTTTACCCATTTTTTAGGTACAATTTCTATTAGATTATCTTTTCTCTGATGTTGGACTTTTTGGTAGATAATGCATTGAACATTTCAAAATATACCCACTGCATTTTTCCCTGCAAATCTAACCGTGTGGTTACTATTAATTTGTTGGATCCTTGGCATGCAACAATCAGTGCTTAATCATGTTAAGCATCAGGTTATCCTGGTGTATAATGAAGCATTTCTGAAAAATAACTTTTATGCCTTATCGTTGACATTATGTATGAGATTGTCTTCCTTTTTCTATGCTTGCCATGAAAAGTTTATTTGTTGCATTTCTTATTTATTACATCTATTAAATTAGAAATGGTGATACATATGCGGGTGAATACTTTGCGGACAAGATGCATGGTTTTGGGATATATCATTTTGCAAATGGCCATCGATATGAAGGAGCCTGGCATGAAGGTAGAAGGCAAGGACTTGGCATGTATACATTTAGAAATGGTGAAACCCAATCTGGTCACTGGCAAAATGGATTCCTTGACATTCCAAGCACTCAAAGCACTACTTATCCAGTTTCTCCCGTTGGTGTCTCTCATTCCAAAGTGCTCAATGCAGTGCAGGTACATTCTATATGTTTATGACTTATTTCCCTTGGTTCTTGTTAAATGTTTCTTTACAGTTATATATACAAAAAGGTGAATAGTGTTGAATGGTTTATCTCATTGTTCACATAGGGTACTAGGTAGTATGTCATTTCTGGTTGCCACGGATAATGTTATTCCAAAGATTAGGATGATGCCCCAGACTATTATTGTACTATTATTACGGTAAAATATGTTTTCATACAATTATTATCAATTTTTGCCTTTAGTACAGTAACAAAAAGTTTATCCGTCATCATACAACCACTATAATTACGTTCGGGTTTTAGTGGCAACTGTTAGTTGTGATGTTAAATGCTGATCTGGATAGTTATGTGAAAAATATTGGTGATGTATTAATTTATTATGTTTTTCATACAATAAGTATTGTCGATTTTCATTGTTATTATAATTAGAAAAATTGACTGGTCTTGATGCAACAAATATTAATTTGTTTGGGTTTTACACACATATTCTAACTGGTCAGTTAAATACTTACGTAGACATTACCACACAGAAAATAAGTGACTTGTAGGTACTTATATGTACAACTAGCCAGGTGGCTTTTGTGCATTATTTTTAACTATGAATTTATTTAAATACAAAAGTATTGTTATATTCAGTTAAATTTATAAGTACCCATTCATTTAGAATTTTTAACCCTCTGTTGAAACTCGGACCGTATTTTGATCACCTAGATCGGAGAAGGGAGGTGAGTGAATTGACTATCCTTTGAGCATAATGCCTCAGATAAGTGCAGGTAGAGGCGTTATGTTCATGAGCATTTTTGTCGCCAGATAAGGAAATATTGGGGAGATTTTTGTGAAAGACGAGTTGCTTGTCACCTGTTTTAGAGCTCAAAGAACCTGAGAAGTTGTTTAGGGGTTGTCTAAATTGGAGGGTAGATTCTAGGATTTGGACAAGCTCTAGGGTTCAATGAAAAGAAAATTACAAACCCTTAAACCTACCTTTCAATCTCGACAACCTCGAAGCAGTACCCTAAGTTCCTTGATCTCTAAGAGGTGGCAAACACCTCTTGACTTCCACAAAAGCTCCTGCTCTAGCTAGACCCTAAGTTCCTTGATCTCTAAGAGGTGGCAAACACCTCTTGACTTCCACAAAAGCTCCTGCTCTAGCTAGACGGGGTTTGATTTCGACAAGTTGACCGAAGACATTACTCTATTCAACGATGAAATTATACTTGCTAGGGGTGGCTCCACAAACCTTGCGACTATTGAACTCACTTCTGAAAAAACATATATGACCATCAGGAAAATGGAGTCTAGTCTGCAAAACCTGCGGACTCACTTTTGAAAAAACATTTATTACCATATAGAAAATTGAGTCTAGTCTGCAAAAACTGCGGAATCACTTTTGAAAAACATTTATGACCACCAGGAAAATTGATTTTAGTCTGCAAAACCTGCTGGGTCTTAACAGATTTAATCCTCGAGTTCACATACTTACTGTGGATTTTACTAAGTATTTTGTCAAGGATCTTAATTTTTAATTTAGGGTGTTAAATTTTGGTGCTATAAATATTGATATATTTTAGTTATAAATGTTAGTAGCATGATATATTTGTATAAATTTTGGTTTAAAAAAATAAAGGAAAAAACATATTTATTTTAGTTGAATAGACGTTATTTTAAAAAAACAAATTGAACATTATTTGGCCCACTGACGGGTTAGTTATCCGCAGGCTTTTGCGGATTAGTTACGGACCTAAAAGGACCTTAAAAAATCTCATTTATTTCACAAATTGGACTTCTCCTACCCTTTTAAAATGTGGGTTTCGCGGATTGGGCTTTAAACAAGTCTACCAATTACACCTACCCTTGTTGCATTAAGACTAGTCAATTTTTGTTAGGACAGTGATATGCACAGTTATGAGAAAAAACATGTAATAGGTTAGCACGTCACAATTAATATATGTGATTAAAGTCCAAATAGAATTGCAGTTGCTGTGTCATGACCAAGCACATTTTTTAACAAAAATTGACGATACATGTATGAAAAACATATTTGGTCTTATTATTACTTGATTTATTTGATTTGTGTGTGCAATTTGAGATTAGAAATTCTGGTTTTGGATACCCCTTGCATTATGCTTTTAATTTTTGTAGTAAAATTACTTCATTGTTCTATTTAACCCTTGAGTTTGGAGGAGGGGGAGGAGTTGATAATGGTTTAGGTACAAGGTATTTGGTGTCATTACCGTGTGTTTCACCTAGAATAGGTCTTTAATATTTGTTTCAGTTTTAGCCTTTATCTTAAAAATAGCTGGAAGAAAACGGAATTTTATTCACGATGAGGATACTGTCTACAGACCGATTTTTCGACGTGTCTTGTTTGCGTGAAATTAGCTCAACCTTGTAAATGTAAAGAGAAAAAATGAATTGCAGATTGTTAGATTCTTTACAACACCGTGAGCCAATTTTCATTATAAATTGTTCTTATTGGTTTAACAAATAGGAAGCAAGAGGAGCAGCAGACAAAGCATATGAAGTGGCTAAGGTAGATGAAGGGGTGAACAGAGCTGTAGCAGCTTCTAATAGAGCAGCCAATGCAGCTAGAGTAGCTGCTGTTAAAGCTGCACAAAAGCAAATGCATCAGGTTAACAATGAAAGCTTCGCAATTCCTGTTATGTAAGAGTGTCTCAGCTGCTTTTGTATTACAAGAGAAGGTTGAGATTGTAGAAGAAAGCAGATTCACTAGGTGGCTACATTAGTTTATACAGCTTCATCCGCATTGCAATAATTGCTTTGGCATTTGGCTTTCTTTGATTTGATCTTTTGATTATTGGCTCCTAGAACCTTACCACCAGGTAGATGGCTGAAAGAAAGCAGATTTGTTATCTATATCGGCTGCGGTCCTTGTATAGAGGGAGGAAGGGTGGGCATCCTTATGGTAAAACTATTTTATAGATAAGGTTTCATTCTTTGCACTTTTTGTAAATTTATGTAAGTGCTGGTGTGCAGGTGAAACCTACAACCGGCTACTGTTGTATAATCGCTTGGTAAAATAACGAGAGCAGAAATATATAAAATAAAGAGTTATTTTCTTTCCCTAACTTGAAAGTTGTTTGGGTTAGATTTTGGAATTGTGTCCTGAATTTAATTTACTCAGGTAAACAGTTTACCAATCTTAACTTTGGAATTATGTGAATAATTTGTTACTAGTCTTGAAAGTTGGATGCTTTTGTTTATTGATTCTTTTTTGGTTTGCCTTGAAGCACCTGAGATTCAAGTGTGAAGGTTGTCAGAATGTGTCCAAAGACTGTGCAACGAGAGTTAAATGAAATTTTATTAAAATACACCAATTCTATTTCATAGATTCGGAAAATTTAGAAAATCTTGTATTTTTTTGAAGTTGGTCTTAGAAAGCCAGTTTGGATCCTATGCGTAGAATATAATGGAAATTGGATTTCATTTTATTAGTACATTAATTGAATTAATACTTCGTAATCATGCAATTAATTAGTAAGTTTTAAAAAACTTATTTTGAATCAAAACAAAATAAGAATTTTAGTGAAAGTATGGAAAAAAAAAATAAAAAATCACTCTTTCAGTTTGATTGGTTTCTCTCGGTGTAATAAGAAATTCAAACCTTTTAGTAAAAGATTATTAAATGTAGTTCACCAAGCTATCTCAACTAATGTACCTCCTTAAAAATAAGTTGATGAGTTGTCTAAGCAAACAATAATAATTAGAAATCTGTAAAATATGGTGTACCGTCTTATCCTAGCTAAAATGAAGCCTAAAATGTCTCTTTGAGAATGAAAATAGGTAGTTTCTTCATTTAACGAATCCTTTAGTTTTTAAGTCGAAAAACAACAAAAAAATAAAAATAAAAATAAAAATAAAACATAGCTCCACCAAACTATGAATTAAAATGCCTTCTCTTATATGAGTTGTCTAAGCAAACAATAATAAGTAGTTATTATATTTAAAAAATAATTTATTTTAAATTTAAAGTTTTTTATAGTTATATACATAATATTTTCAGTTAAATATATATGATAATTAGTTAATTAATTAATTTATATATTTAAATAATTAGTTATTTTTTTAGAAAAAATAAAATTTAAAATTTTAAGTAACTAATTTAATTATTTACTAAAAATTTGGTGAAGAAGTTTATACTTAAATATAAATCATTATGTTTAAAAATAATTATCTTAATATTCAAAATCATACAAAATTTAATAGATTTTAGGTGACTTTTCTACTTTCATTTATATTTTATTTATACTTTTTTTTTCAATCAAAAATGATAATACTACGATTTTCTTTTCTAAATTTTTTATAAAGTAATTGTTTTTTAGTATTATTTTGAGTTATTATTTTCTATAACTATTTTCATGTTTATTTTTATTGTTATATATGATTACTTGATTAGTGAAAACATGATTTTTTTTAAAATTAATATTTAAGGTAGATGTAAAAAGAATAATAATAACTTAAAAAGTGTCAGAAAAATACTCAATTGAATAAATGTTAAAAGAAGATTTTTCTAACTTAAATTTCAAAACATTTTAAATGAAAGATATATAATATATTTTTTAATATTTTATTATTAAAAGAAATATTTACACTACCGGTTTTAAATAATGTAACTCCACTTTATATTATAACATTTTAACAGAAAATTTGAGGGAGTAAAATAAAATTTCAGTTTAATTTATATAAATATGTCTTTAGAAATTATATTCTTAATGTAACTCCACTTTATATTATAATATTTTTAACAGAGGAAGTGACATAAATTTTCAGTTTATTTATATAAATATCTCTTTAAAAATTATATTAACAAAAAAGAAAAAAATAAAAATAGTTATATAAATTTAATCACATTCATTACAAAGATAAATAAAGAAATAAAATATTTTTGTTATATTTGAATGAACATGGTTGCAGTACCAAATGCTACACTTCTAAACGACCTTAATAATCATTACGAAAAATATTATGAGCTTAATAAAGCCTTCTCACTTATTCGGCTTAAAGTTAGAGCTTGTGACCTATCCGAGCCTAGATGTAGATAATAAAACAAAAAATATAAAATATAATCTTTTTATTCAAAAATGCGGCAAACTGTATAAGTTTATTAAACTTTTTTTAGAAAGAATGTGGACCCAATAATTTAATTGGTAAAATAATAATAATAATAATAATTTTTTTGTTAAGATTAATTTGTTAAAATTATTAAAATAAATTTCATATTTATCAAATATTACATACAACAACTTAGAAATTAAGTTAAATAATTAATATTAGAATATTTAATATTTGAATATACTTGTTTGTTTTGAAAAATAATAAATTTATAATATGAAACTAAGATGATTATCAGGAATCAAAAGCGATGAAAAATCATATCAGAACAAATACTAGTTCGATGATACAATAAATTGAATGGAATATATACTGTTTAACCTTATAAATTAAAAATAATATTCTTAAAATTGAATGACTAAAAGAAAATATACCGAAGTTGGACAACAAAAGTACATTAAGATTTTTAATAAACCTTTAAAAAATAATAGATCACAATTTATCGCATCATTAACCTAAACAACTTTACATAACCTTAAAACTAAAATAATATTTTCAAAAATTAAAAGATTAAAAGAATTTAACTAAATAATAAAAGAAATAATATTCCAATTTCGCCGTAAAAAATATTTAAATCTAAATTACAATATATGTCTCAATACTATTTAAATTCCCGTAAAGTGACCAATGTGACAATTTGGGATACGAAGGGACCACGAAGGTATCACAAAGTTCCAATCCATCTTCAAATCAAATTCAAGGAAATCAACCTCACGTCATCATAATAAAACCTTTACAAAATAAATAATAAATAAAAATGACGCTGTTGCCTTGATTCATGATCACCAACAAAACCTCTGTTAATTAGTTCGTCCACCTCCTCCTTCTTCTTCGCACCCAAGAAATCGAAATCGTACGCGAAATCTCAGTTATACCCCTGCCATCTTCCCTAACTTACAAGCCTTTCTGTGTTGGCAGTGTAATCATGTACAGCAACATGCTGGTCAACTGTTCCAACTGCCGCATCCCTCTGCAGCTGCCACCTGGCGCCGGATCCATCCGCTGCGCCGTCTGCCACGCAGTCACTCTCATCGCCGACCCACGCGCCGTCCCTCCTCAGCCCCCGGCTTCCTACCAACCGCATCCGCCACCATCCCCCTACAACCACGCGCCGCCCGGCCCCCCGCCCAACCCCCACGGCAGAAAGAAGGCCGTCATCGTAGGCATCTCGTACCGGTTCTCCAGGCACGAGCTCAAGGGATGCATCAACGATGCTAAGTGCATGAAATATCTTCTCATCAACAAGTTCAGTTTTCCAGAATCTTCCATCATTATGCTCACCGGTACACCTCTCTTCTTTCGATCGCTGCTTTTCTCTCCGTTTCCCGAGAGAAATTTTCATAGCATGTCATAATTTGGGATTTTTCTTATCTTATGAGTGGATTTTGTTTTCGTTCTCAATAATTCATGTTTTAGTGTTTATTGCATTGGTTGATTTCGTTGTAATTAATTATTTCGTGCTAACTGAGATTGAGACGCGGGAGTGTTTTTTGATTTTTTCAACTGATGCAATTTTCTCAATTAATGGAGAGTTAGTTTATTGTGATAGACTTGTTTTGTTGTTTGAAGTAATTGTGCTTCATAATTTTCAATCTGAAAATTTCTATGTGTAGCATTCTGTTAATATTTCCCTGTCTTGTTGCAGCACGGTAATTTTTTTTCACATTTCTTCAATAGAGATGGAAGGAGAATTGCTGGAGTTGAGTATCCCCTAGGGTTTTAAATAATATGGTTGTGAAATAGAGAATCGTCCTTAGTTTCCTTATTGAATAATTTTGAACATTGTCACTTAGTTCAAGTACAGTTTACCCGAATGGTTTGAATCGAAGTCAGTCACTAAACCTGCTGCCTATGTTTAAAAAGTGATACTTTGTCCCCCAGGCTTTGCTTTTGAAACATGTACAATCAATGGCAAGTTGTCTATATCCCCTTTCCGATGTAGGATATTATTCCTTTTCTACCTTTTGGTGATTGAATGTTTAATGTCTCTGTAAAAGTTTTCAAGACAATAATGAAAGTTTTTCTTTTTGTTTTTTCTTTTTTTTTTTTTCAAAAAGGAGTATACGAAAACATAACTATAGAGTCAATGGTCTAAACTATATGGCACCCAAAGCTTTAACAATGATCTGCAGCATGCCCTGCGAATATAAAAGCAAAAGAAAAAACAGGACCATGGGGGGACATAGGCCAAAACCCATGGAAGGATTAGGAAAATCTCAAACTAGGGAACCCATACCTATCCCAATTGAAATGTTCCCTTATAAAGAGGTGATTGAATCCAATCAAAAAGGCCCCTGTCACCGTAACTGGCCTGTTTGTCTGCACATGTATTACCTTGAGGGTAAATATGGTTGATTAAAAAAGAAATGCTTTTGTTGTCAAAGACATTTGCCATTCAAAAATGGATAGAAGGAACACAGGGTGGTAAGCGAACTCATTGTGGAACATTGTAATTTTCCAGTTTGCACTTAGTTTTTATGAATTGTTTCTCTATCTGAGGTTTTTAATTCAATTAATTGTATGTTACTATGATATCTGAATCTTGTATTTTAGTTATTTGCTTGTAGATAATCCAATTAATAAGCAGTTATTTTATTAATTTGGTCCTTGTGTTAGTGTTTCAATACTTTGTGTGGATACTATATTCCGATCCATCATTATCTAGGCCTTACTTTGTTTCTTTAACAATTTACCTTAGGTTCCCAACCAAAAGTTATAGCTGCTTTTGAATAAACTTTTGGTAACTCAAAACAAAGATTCATTAATTATTTATCTGATTTGATTGATTTTACCTTTTTGGTGTGTTATAAAGTTCTGATTTCTTGGTTCTTTATATAGTCTTGGTTTATACCGTTTTAGATTTATACAACAGTCACACTAGCTCTTTAACCAGCACTTGCATTGTGCTGTGCCCTTTAGAATTTGTGCAAAATCTTATTACTTGTTACAATTTTACCTGCATTTAGATAGATTGTTTAACTTAACGAATTGAGCTTTGAAAAGTCACCAATAGGCAATTGTCATTTGTCAGGCAGATTTTTGTCATTTACACTTCTAGTTCTAAGAGTTAAGTAATTAACTCAATTCTTTTCAGTTTCCTGTTTCTCAAATACAATTCTAAGCTGTAGACTCCAGTCATTTTCATGCTTGTTAATCAATTCAAAATATTGGTGCATGGCGTCCAACCTTGAAACCACTATAGTGGCATAATGGTTTGTAGGATAGGCTCTATACTGAAGTTCATAAATACAAACTAAATAATGTAAACTGTATAAAATATAAGTTCTCAAAAAAGTAAAAATATTCAAAATTTAAAGTAAAAAAAAATCATAGTCATAAGCTACACAGTCAATAACAACTGACACCTCCCAATTATCTACAACTTTGAATTGTGTATCCAAACAGAAAATATTAGTTGTCCTAAAATGCTCCCAGACTACTGAGTCAGGGTTGGCCAGAAACACAAAACAGAGCCGTGGGTTAGTTCGTTTGTGTTTAATAGAGGTGACATACGAAAGGAGTTCAAAAACTCCTATCTAATGAAAAATGGGGAAATTGCAGAATTATCCCCAAAAGATTGGATGACCAACCAACAATCAGATGGAAAGGAATATTCTTTAAAACCTTATTACCAATCAAGGTGAATATAGCTGCTAATTGGTGTGAAAGATTTATCACAAAATCACACCCGATGGCTTTTATATAGTAGACCAAGGCCACGATGCAAAATAATGCCGCAATTGTGGCACTATTACATTGAATTAATAACCTTGTTTCCATGTAACTATATTCTTTCACCTACTGTCCAAAATATATTTTGACTGTGCTCTTTTATCAACAAAGTAAATGTGACAGGAAATTTTAGCAATCACATGTTGGAGATTGGTATAACTATTTTTCAATGCGTGCTGTGTTTTCATACTTTATGAATCCTATTGGTACAGAGAAGAAGAAACACGTGTGAAACCCTTTTGACATGTAACTAGTTGAAACATGTGCTAGAGAAATTTTGTGTTCTTGGATGCATGTTGATCTCTAGTTTATAGTGTGATCACGTTGCTAACTTGCACTGTAATCATGAGCAAAAAAAATCAGCAATTGTCATCAACATGGCTGAAATGTTAGTATTGCAAACATAGATGACAATTGTTGAAAATGTGAATGCAATTCTGTTTTTATTGTAATAATAGTTGTTTATAGGCCTATAATCTTTGATTTAGAGGAAACAAAACATTCCCTACTTATCTGTAATTAATAATTCTATATAATCTCCACACAGTGTTCAAATACACGGTTTCAGTCCATCATGCGTATCTCTTTCCTTTTTAACAACAATATTTGAACATTAAAGTTGAACCTTAATAAGTTCTCATCTTACAAATATGCACACTTAGAAAAAATAATTTAATAATGCAATACGGAGATCATTGACTGAAGCAAGTAGATAACCAAATGAGGCATCCTGAATAATGCTAGATAGTCCATAGAAACAATTTTCTAAATGAGCACTTCTAGAAATAATAATTTGACCAGATGCCTTGAATGATCAACAACTTGAAGATCTCGATTGGCCAACAACAATTCAAAAGGATCTCCCGTCAAGACTGGTTGAAAGCTCTGTATGAGTGCATTCTTGAAACCAAACCAAGATTGGTTTGGATTGCATGTTTCCCACCACTGAAACCAAGATAAGGCATTTCCTTCCATTGCCACCATAACAACTTCCATTTTCTCCTCCTCTTGAACTCCTCTCAATCGGAAATATTTTTCCACTTTACCTGTCCACCCCATAGCATCTTCTCCCGTGAAAATTGGAATATCCATTTGTTTCCACTTGTGACAACTCTTAATTCCCCATACACTTGACCTACCGACTCTTGTGCAAAGTCAGGTGAAACCCTCTAGGTCATAGTAGTTACTGCAGTCAAACTTTTTCCGATCCCCTCTTTCACAAATCTTTCAACAATCTTTTGCAACTACGCCCATATTTGAATCCTGTTGCACAAGATGCGATTCCCGACTCACATCGATTTGGGTCAATCTTGCATCTAATCTGGCTAAGGTCATTGAAGTCCATTTACTAAGGTCTTCTCCAACCCTCCCATCGTGACCCCATCAGTCTTGTGTTCACCATGAGTAGTACCACAGAGCTTGGAAAGAGCACTAATACTAGTTTATAGAAACTGTATCAGAAAACTTAAGGAAGATGAAGTCTACATAAATAATAGAGACAAACGCAATATATTTCCTTCAATGTATGGTATTACAAAAACAATAACTCTGGTTCTTCGAGGGACCTATATCCTCTCAACATATATTTTTCCTCACCTTTTCTCTAGGCCCCAAAAATATATTTATTCAAACCTCTCTAATTCTTCAACTAACCCTACTGACATGGTAACTAACTCATAACTCCTTGTAACTATGTCAAATAGCTCTAGTCCCATTTCCCTTATTTCTGCTCTCATAAACCTTAGTAATAGGGGTAGTATCCTATCAACGTACTTTTTCACTTTGTAAGTGCTAAATCTGATATTAAAATTTGACATGCAATGCGTGCCTATATTTAGTCTAATAATTTGGAAGAGTTGATTATCCATTTTTTTTTCTAAAAAAAAGAAATTCATAAAGCATATATGCTAGTATTCATCATTTGAATTTCAAAATTCAGAAGAAGAAGATCCCCATGGCCCCAAATTTCCAACCAAGCACAACATTAGGATGGCGATGTATTGGCTTGCACAAGGATGTCAAGCTGGAGACTCCCTGGTTTTCCATTATTCTGGCCATGGTTCACAGCAAAGGAACTATAGTGGTGATGAAGCTGATGGATATGATGAAACTCTATGTCCCCTCGATTTTGAAACGCAGGGTATGATTGTAGATGATGAGATCAATGCAGCCCTTGTTAGACCCATTCCTCACGGAGCTAAGCTACATGCACTAATCGATGCCTGCCACAGTGGCACTGTTCTGGATTTGCCTTTTCTTTGCAGAATGAAGAGGTACCTTCTAAAATTGTCTGTTGTATCTGCCTGGTTTAACTTTATTATATTTGACTTTTTGGTTGAGTTTAGCATTGTGATGTTTGATGAAAAAAAGTTTTAACTTTGCGTTGCCGCTTCATCAAAGGGAAAAGGGTTATAAATTTATGCACTTTTTATTTAATACCAAGTACTATGAGGATTAATAGCAAATATGAGAATATGGAGGTGGATGACTATACGTGTAGGAAATATTATATGCCAGAGAAAGTTGGAGCGTCAGTTATTGAGTAAAAACTGAAGCCTTGTACATATGTAGGATAAAACCTATTTATTGCATTATTTAAATCTACTTTGCTTACTTGCATTTATTCCTTCCAAAATAGCCTCTATTTTGTGTTTTTTTCCGTTTTTTCCTATATTTTTATAAATTTAGTTTTTACTTTCTTTAATGCCTAGATTATACATATATATAGAGAAAAAAGATGGAAACTAGAGAGAAAGAACCAAAGGAACATAACACAAAATAGAGAATAGAATTGTCAAGGGTTTCTCCGCGTGAATGATCTCTCCGTTCACTTACAAAATCCATCAAATTTACAGTTGTCTCCCTCTAATCTGATTTCCCCATTTATAAAAATCTCTTCTTGCTAATTAACAAACTTGTGAGTACAAGTAATTGTCTAATGGACTAACTTACTAACAGCTGTCGTTGTGGACTCATCATATTTCCTTACGTTCCACTTATAATTTTGTAACAGGAATGGGCAATATGCATGGGAGGACCATCGCCCTAGGTCTGGCGTATGGAAAGGATCTAATGGTGGAGAAGTTATTTGCTTCAGTGGATGCGATGATGATCAAACTTCCGCTGATACATCTGTAAGTTTCAGCAAATTCAAATTGATTTATGTCTGACTGTGTTTCAATCTAGACCTGTGAGATCTGTTGTCTGAACATACGATCACTGTCTCTATAAACAGGCTCTATCAAAGATTACATCGACTGGGGCAATGACATTTTGCTTCATCCAAGCCATAGAGAAAGGTCACGGGGCTACCTATGGCAGCATTCTCACTGCAATGCGCACTGCCATCAGAGATGTTGGCAGCGGCAGTGGAGGTGGAGATGTGGTAACATCTCTTCTCACCATGCTTGTGACCGGAGGTAGTCTAAGTGCCGGTGGACTGAGACAGGTAAATGTAGTTTATTTGACAGTTGTTTGATAGTATCACAAAGCATGTTTTAACTGTTCTCTTTCTATCAGTTGCTGGATAATATGAAGTTTTGAACTCATTACTTTTATACCACCTATAAGAATTCCTTTTTATGTTTGTGTCTGTGCTAACTGAGTTTCCTAATGTTAAACTGACTTCTGCTGTTGTTTTTCATTGTTGCGTTTTGCTTCGACAGGAACCGCAGTTGACAGCTTGCGAAGCATTTGATGTTTATAGAAAACCTTTTTCCTTATGATACTCAATTCTTTATTCTGCAATTTATTTTCCTTGGCAATGCCCCTGTATACGACATTGATTACAACATTAATTAATGTATTATAAAGTAGATAGGGTCCTTTTTTGGAAGTTACTGAGGATGTGTTTTGATGATTTATGTTACCCATGAGGACTTTATATGCTTTGATAATAATGATTTGGTTTCTGCTGCACTCATTGGATTAATATGCTGATTCGACTCCTGTTTGAATTCCACGTAATAGCCGAGCATCATACTCTTTTTTCTGATTAAGTTTGGTCTGCTTTTTCTGATTAAGTTTCAAAATGTCCAATATTAGGGGTGCTAACTGATCATAAACTTCACTAAACTAAAACATTTTTTTTGATCGATTTAGATATTTTGTTTTTGGGAATTGAATGATTTGGATTAGTTTGAAGTTTGAAATTTCAAAACTCATCCAAACCGAACAAAATTAATTATTTAAATATTATTATACTAATTATGATTTCACTGTTATACGAGATAGGCCAGTGAAAGTTTATCTCTATCTTAATTTATGTCTATAAATATGCAGTAGAAGAATAGTAATATCTTTAATATATGCATGAAAGTGAGAAAAGAGTTATAAGATTATATTAATAGTTTTGGAGGGAAAAAATGTTAAAACAAAATACAATATGATCGAAGTTAAAAATTCATTGGCTTAGTTGTACCAAGAGCATTGAAAATGATCTTAAGAATTGATTTGTAGAAGGTATTGGCTTAGTTGTACCAAGAGATTTGAAAATGAGATTTGAAAATGCTCTGAAGAAATTGATTTGTAGATTTGAAAATGCTCTGAAGAAATTGATTTGTAGAAGGTATAAAATAGGATTTAATTAATTTTGATGTTCTTTTCTTTTCATTATTGAGTTCCATGATTTGCTCTAGTATGGTCTAGTTTTAATGATTATCATATTATTTTAGTGTAAGTTTTAAATTGGCAATTAGCACCCCCTAGTTTATTTTATAATAAGGACATTGTGTTATATTAATTTAATATTGTATGTTTTATCCAGTTAATTTTCTATTTTAATGATTTCAAATACGTTGACGTTGTCACTTAAAGGCTTTACTTGAAAATTGCATCCCTCAGAAATGACAATGAAAAATTACAAATAAAAAATTGTTGTGTATTAGAATTGTTTGTAACATTTTAAAATTGTAGTATATTATTCTTTTAATACTACGATTATGATAAATTTTTATATATTTTATAAATAAATTAAATTAGATCAGAACAAAGACACAAAGATTTATCTAACTCAGCAAAATTAAAAGTTTTGTCTATAACTTTTCGTCTAACAAAATTTATAAGTTCAGATAAATTTAATATTCGTCTAATGAAGTTGAAAATAAACAAACATATCAACATGAAATCTTTACCGTAGAAATATTAATAAAAACTCTAGGATTCCATTTGACACTTTTAATTCGACAAATTCTACAATGAAAAAATATGGTCTAACATGGTTTGGAAAATTTTTGAAAAGAGACAAATTAAACATTTAGAAATAATTTTTGCATAATAGATTTATGATAACATATTATTTTTTAATAACAATGAATAAAATAAATTGGAACACTCACCCACCATAGAAATAGTTACATAAAATAACAAAAATACAAAATTCCCTACAATCAACATCTACGAGTCAGAGCATAAAATGATAAGTTAAAATCCAAATACAATACTTCGAGAGCAATAATTTCAAACTAGAGCCTACATATACATCTTCAAGTATATTCCAAACAACTCCAAACAAAAATTCCTTTTGTTCTTTGATTGGATTCCTCAACAATCCTAAAATTATATCTCAATTTTCACTCATTTATTTTGGCGATTCTTAGAAGTTGGAAAGGACTCCAATAATTGACGTCCCTTATGCCAAGTATGAAGCATGCTTCCATTGTCTTCTTGTGTTCTATGAGTACCTACAATTACCTGCATAACAACCAGAACACAAAATTTACGTCCTTCCAGGGCCCGACCACACCATTTGGATCTTATAACTCATTTTCTATGGATGACTAATACACTTAGTTACCGTATCATCAACCAAAGGGCCTAACAACTTTATCCATTACATAAATTTTCTTATGTTAGGCACTGTAATGAACACACTAACCACTCTACCAAGGAAAAATAAATCTCAGGATTTTTATATTTTGCCCATAACCATTCTTTAAGTTAAGCTAGGGAGAGAATCTCAACTTCGTCAGCTATCCCCTTATTGAAAAACAACTTTTATATGATCTACGTCAAAGAAAAACAACCTTTTTTTGTACATCCAAAATCAATAATGATCATCTAAGATCCAATTAGAATTTTTTTTGTTTTCCTTTAGTATTGTGCAATTTTGATTGTTCGGTACTAAGAAATTTTTTGAAAATAAAATAAAATAAAATAATATATATATATATATATATATATATATATATATATATATATATATATATATTAAAAAAAATATAATAAAAAAATTTTCTATAAAAATAAATATTTGTATTATATTTAAATATAATGTATAAAAACAATATAAAATA
>Ga0099824_1001039_pt1 | contig 37199 bp, 15 predicted proteins | sample SiratrowhiteBW_FD_76837 | JGI IMG/M metagenome (GOLD analysis project Ga0099824, IMG submission 76837) | Root nodule microbial communities of legume samples collected from California, USA - Siratro white BW | ecosystem: Host-associated > Plants > Roots > Nodule | place: USA: California... | reverse complement strand
TTTATATATTTTTATATTTATATAAATAAAATTAAAATAAAAATAAAAATAAATAAGAGAAATATTATATACTATCTCTTTTATTTATTATATCATATATATATATATATATATATATATATATATATATATGAATATTCCTTTCATGAGTGTAAGCTTAACTTTTTTCCATTTTGTATGTATCAAAACTCACCTAGGCTTTTATTGGAAAGAAATTTAAAACAAATGCAGAGTTAGTTATTTGATCTGAACCTCCCCTTCCATAGGATCTGTGAAGCCTTTTTTTTTCCTTAGTGCATTAAAGATGATACCTATCCTAAGCAAAATTTATTCCCTTTATAGATTTGTGCAAAGAACTCCTTAAGCTATAAACAACAACATTTATGTATTCAACTAACTACTATTCAATTTCAAAGTCTCCTTGCACATGACAGTTTGCGTAAAACTCAATAAAATAATAACTATTTGTGCTACTTGATTGGTCCTTCTATTATACTACTCAATTCTTATACTTCGGAACCTAAAAGTACGTGGTTGTTATGGATTCTGTGTAATTAACAAGTTCATGGCATGTGACCCAATATTGACAACATCTCAACAACCAGCCTCAAACAAAGCTTTTCATTTCAAACCCATCCTAACATAATATATTACCACTTTTTAGTTTCTATTATTCAAATCTGTTTTCTCTCCAAAAACTTATTTCCACTTCCACCAACCAATTAGTGTCATTAAAACCAAGGCCACTAATAATACATAATATGTATCATCGGTTTTAGTACAACTTTTGTTTTTGTTTTTTTATTAATCGCCAATTTGACTATCTAGCTACCAAAGCTTAATGAAAAAAGTTAGCTAAACAAAATTTGAACACAATTTAATGACAATGTTGAACAAAAATTGAATGATTGATTAGTTTTCTTTTTCATGGTAGGGGCAAGCATTTGAGTGCTTTTCGACTAATTAATTACTTGAGGACAAACAAGCAAATCCAATTCATTTGCATTCACAAACAAGCAAAAATAAAGGTTCTTAGCTTGTTTTTCTTTTTATTAGATCGGTAGATATATACTCAAATTGTTTGTGTGTGTCTGAGGATTATTTTCTTTGAGAGATTCACACACTAGTCAAATCATTAATACGCAATGCGTAGTGAATTTTATATTACAAAGGTGTGAAGTGGTTTTGATTAATGAAAGAATATTAGATGTTTGATGAATCAGTTTGAATCTGCAATTTGCAGGTAGATTAATATTCAATAACCAACAGGGGAAAAAATGTGACAAACATGGAGTATGCAAAATGATGGGATCTCTTGCATAAGAGTTTGTGAAATTTGGGTCATGTGCATCAAGAACTCCAAATCAAGACCTAAAACCTTTAACAAACTTGCATCATGTGCATTGAAAACTCTAAAAATTCAGTTCTTTAAAAGTCTTATAGCCTTGAACAATCTCATTAATTATATCCATTCTCCAAGTAGAGGCTGCTAGATGCAACTTGCTTTCTTTGATGAACACCTGTAAATGGGTCCAAATTTCACAATCCACCAATTAATATATTTATTTTCAAATTATTAATTAGCATTAGTTCATACAATAGTAAGCTTTTATTTCACAAAGTATTATACATTTAAAACTCTTCATTTCTTTCTTATAGATACATGTTTACCACTTAATTATAACTATTTTAAAAAATTTGAGATTTTAAATATTTGATCAACTCGGTAAATTTCTGTGAATAGCTAGAGGAAAAAAAAATGAAAACAACTTAAAACATATCATCATTTGGTTAGACCGTAGTTTTTAATAAACTTTTGAATGTTTAAAAGTAAATATAGAAAGAGTGGTGTTAACGATAGTGATTGAGTTTTGTTTTTTAATTTGGTGTTTAACCTGCCAATCTTGACTAACGTGCCACATGTCAATCATTGGCACGAATAATGCCCCCATTAATTACAGTTGCATCTCTTAATTATAAATTTTTTGGTTGAAATAAAAAAAGTGATAATACAGAAAGGGTGTTTAGGATCCTCTGATATCCAAATTTTTTAAACAGCTTGCTATTAGTCAAAAAGGTACATAGAGTTTGGTCATGTTACTCTATCATTTAGTATTAGTTATTCTCGTTAAGATGATTAACAAATACCACAGAATTAAAATATTACATTAATCAATGATTGGGGATTACGGTATACATACATTAGTGCAAGACCAAATATTTCATATTTCAAAAGCATCGGTCTTCACGTAACCATGTTCATAAAAGATATCATAAAAATTTAGTAAATAATAGGCGATATTGATGAAGCAACAAGGTAATAAACTTTAATAAAGTGAGTTTTTTTTTTTTTTTTTGCATACTTTTCTCTTATTTATTTCTAAACACTTAAATTCCACTGAGTAAGATGTATTAATCACATTCAAAACTATCGAATAGTCTATTATCCTAAAATAAAGCATTACAAACTGAAGTATTACAGTGGTTAATAAGTTGTTTAAAATATGTTAATGAAATATTAAAATGAGATACTAAATTACATATAGTCATTATAATATAGTGTAGTCATGTTTTAACTTCTATTTTCATCAATTGTCTTAAACATTATTAATGAGAGAGTTTTACACATTAGCATAATTATACATAAATATTTAAACATTATAATTAGTTAAGTCTCACAAACAAATACTTATTTATTATGTATTTATGTCTATGTGGAGTTTATAATTCAGTCAAAATCACTTAATAACAATTTAATTTAAACATTTGACACTCACAATGAAGTCTAGAAAAAACTAATCTCAAACTACGAGTTTTTTATGATTCTTACCGGAAACAAAGTTGCTGTATTATCCTTGTCAAATCCTTATATAAACCCAGCATTTTATTAGAACCTTGAAACAACATATGGAAGTTCTTCTTAAAAATAAATAAATAAATAAGAAAAACCTCCAAAAAGCGGTAGCTGGCATCTCGAAATTATTGAATCAAAACCTATGATTTGTACCTATATTATTGAATCTCGAAATTGAGGAGTATTGGACTCTTTTTTTTTTTTGGCAAGATATTATGCAATATAACTTTTTATTGGTAAATAAGTAAATGCATACTCGTACTCATCTGCCAAGTCATTTTCATTTTTATTGTGGATTTTTTTACATATGCCTCTTTGATGGTCCAATTACCGGTTAATGTGGAATGTTAGAAAAAATATTTCAGATATATATATATATATATTAATGTCAATAGCTATAGACATAGTTAATAGCAGAAACAAACATGAAAGTGTTGATGCATGAAGAATGTAGCATGTCTTCTGCCTAAAATCGTAGGTATCTAAGATAATTGTGAAAGGAACAATCATAAAAGGACTATCATACTAAGAGAAAGCCGAGACGTACATGAAGGGAACAAGAAGTCACAAGATTTGACATTAAAAGATGCAAATATGGACAATAAACCTCAATATCTAACATGATTCACCAAATTATTGAGAGCCACCGAGTGAGAGATTTCCACCAAAAGACAACACCTCCTCTAAAGTTAATTAGATTCTTTTCATTTTATATATTTTTACTTGTCTATATAAAAATATAATTAAGTTAGCTATCTATCCGGTAATGATATCAGATTTAACTAAATTTGTTGCGAACTAGTCCACTATTAATTATTAATCACTGTTTTATTATGGTTGATCCTAATTAATATCGATCTTAATAATTTGTAATTCTTAACGTCCAAAATCATTATTAAGAAAATATACGATCTTTAATTATAAATATGACCTAGTTCAACAAGAAGTTTAACAGGAAGTATCATCTATCTCATTACACTTATATTTTTATTTCTTAAACAACTTTTTTCACTCTTAGTTACTTTAATATCAGAGAATCTTTTAAGGATGAACTCCCATTCGATTTAACGTCCCCAACTCAATTGCCGACTACACCATTGCAGACGACTCGCAAAAACAAGTTACATATTTTGACTTAAGATTATATATATTTTTCTTCAAATAATCACAATGACATCTTCACCAGCAATAGAGTAATCTCGGGAAAAAAAATTCTGTTAGTAATTATTCTTTATAACATCGTTAAACTAATGTCATCAAAGCAAGTCTAGTTCTTTTATATGGGATGCCTTCAAATGAGATATAAAAAAAAATCCAACTTTTCCAAATCAATCTTGCATTGTGTAGACATTAGAAACTTTTACTTTTTTTTTTGAAAAAATTATAAAACATCATGAAAAAAACTGGAAGCAAAATTAAATAAGTAGACAATAGTACACATACCCTTTTATGAAAAAAAATATCTAATATTATTATTATTATTATTATTATTATTATTATTATTATATATTAAGTTAGTTATAGTATAACTACAACAACTAGTCGTATCTACACGACTTTGAGATATTTTATAATTTTTGTTACCCTGAATTAAAGTTGCATAACAATAATTTAAAAGATTTATATTCAACCTTATTAAAATAGAAATGACAAGTGTAAAATAAAATTGAATTGTAAGCCGTGGTAATCAACACTAAGATTCAAATTCACCTATTTTAAGATTAGATTTAATAAGAACATAATCTCTTATAAATTTTCAAGGGTTATATTTTTGTTCTTGTACACTAGCTTAAAAGTGTCTTCTTTGCTACTTAATTTTTAGACAGTTATTACCGGTCTTCGATTTTTAAGTTTTCAATTTTCAACACAAGTAGAGATATCTAAAAAAAACACTCTAATACTAAATTTAATTCTCAAATATCAGAATTTTTATCTGAATGAATCTAAAAAACGTACATTTCTTTATGGATTTCTTATGTTATTCATAATGAGTTAAAAGTAGTTTTTTATGTGGATTAATTGACATTTGACAGCTTTTCTACATTGTCATTTGTCAAACTTGACAGATGATTATAGTAAAAAAATATTATGATGTAAAATATGACGGACTTCCTAAAATATAATTTTAATATTTAATTCATGACTTATTAAATTATATTCATTTTCACAAGAACATGAAATTAATTAATGAATTTGACCAATTAATAGTCTTGATTCTACTTCTTACATATACATCTACTTCTAACATATGAAGTTTTACTTAAATTAATTCGAATTTGAATTAGACAATATTTTGTAATCAGTATCTCAACCTCAAAACATAAGATGAATGATCAAATCATATGAAATTAAGTATAAAATCAGTCCACTAAGTTGAATAGGAAATCACCTATATAATATATAAGAGAGAAAGAGTTTGATAAACTAAATTATACTATACATACTAATTCTACGCTCACGCCATATATATATATATTATCAGCTCGCGCCATATTTTATAGTGTTACAAGAAACCAATACTCAAAGAAAATAAGAGTTGTTCTTCAATCTTTACCGATTGTGCTGCTAAACTCTTGCATTACATGTTTGATGTTTGGCAATGAATCATCTGCAGATGGGAGTAGAAAAATAAAGTGTATAAGATATGGTTTGGTGAAGATGCAGAATTATTTTATTTGGAACACTTGCTTGTTTAGACAGATAGTATTGTCTCGGAATCCCATTATCAGTAAAATTAATTATTTTTATACTGATTAAAAATAAAATTTAAATTTATTTAATACTTTTTCTGAATTATATTTATTGAAAAATGTTTAAAAGTAATAATATTGGATAAAATAAAAAAATGGAAATGTGTGTATATGATTTATTTATTATATGGTAGCAGCATAGATGTAGCATTAATTGGAAACAAAAGATATACATATAATGAGAGATCCGGTGGTGGGCACTTACGCATGATATCATATGGTCAACAAATTTAATGCATGCACATCACTACATCATTGTGAGTACCGAGGTAGTTATGTGTTCTTTCACACACATTTTTTCCTCTGTCATTTCCCCTTTCATATAAAACTATTTCTCCGTTTCTACCACCTTCCAAACGCACCATTTCTAACCATTTTTCGTGCATAATCAATCAAAAAGTCAACAAAGGTTAACCCCATTCCTAATTAACCAGTAATAATTTTTAAGCCACCAATTTAAAAAAAAAATATTCATCAGATTATAAATTGTATAATCAATTTAATTATGTGATTGTTGTTGTGACAGAGCGAGCCTCAATCTCTGCTAAAGGCATAAACAGTTTATGGAAATTAAAGAAAATAATAAAAGCATAACTAAACTAAATAACAATGAAAATAAAAAGTTTTATTTAATTTCCTTTTTCTCATTTCCCCCACCCACTAACACACAATAAAAAGGGGAAACCATAAATAAAGGTAGGTTTTTAATTTTCACAGACGGGTTTGAGTGTTGTCTCCCCAGACATGGGCAAGGACCAAAATGTGGTTTAAACCAGAGCTAAAACCTAGCAAGCTTTATAGGTACAGCCTCGTAGCCATCCTTAAAAAAGCCATCACAACCCAAACTCAATTTCTCATTCCCCACGGAATCCTTCATTGTCCATTCTTTATCACTTTTATTAAAGCTCATCTTTATTATTTCTACTTTATATTCATTTTCAGTAATATCAATACTTTTTAACCTATAGTCCTTATAACATTTCCAATTTTCATCAGTCCACATATATCATAAGGATAGTACGTAACTATACGATGTGGAAATAAATTCTGGATAGTATATTCAGTATTATTAGTGATATATTGTAATTCAAATTGTCATCCGTTTCAATAATTGATTTATGTACAATTATTGAACTGGAATGTGGATTTAAACAGGCTAGCTGGGAGTAGTTTTTTTTATGATTATACATAAATTTTGAATTCATTTTCTTTGAAAACGAAAGTGCAATCGTTGTTTAATTTATTTATTAAATTAAAAATAGAAAAAAAAATAATAGTTAACTTTCAATACTGTAAGTAATATTAACATATTCCTGAAAATAAGTGCAACATAAAAATAATAATAATAATTAAGAGCGTGTGTAATATGTTAAATATAAAAAAGTATAGTTAATAGTTAATTTGTGGGATATATACTTCGATTTCTGGAAAGTTGACAATTGAGATTTGACGCACGCAGTTCTACGAGTGGGTTTGTTTTGTTTTTGTTTGCTACGCATTGCACGAAGGAACACACACAGGTACTGCTAGCAGTATACGAAAACGTCATCAGCTTAGGGTTTAGATGCGAAACGGCGTTGAAAGTCGCACCGTAACCTAACCTTGCGACATGCGTGTCGAAATTATTGACTCTTTGATGATACTTGCAGTCAAATCTCTCTCTCTCTATCTCTCTGTTATGTTCTTTTGGGAAGGTACCAACCTACCTCTGTGTGTGAGGCTGTGACTTCTCAGCCTAGGTTTCCTAGCCTTAAGAAATCTACCCCTACTGGTTCATTTTGGTGGCTATGCATTTGTCAACAACGACTCTACCTAGTTCATTATTCTTGAATTGCACTACCATACTTCATAAATAATCAAACCCCATTTGAAATTCCCTTCCCTAAGCCATTAAGAAACCATTCTATAACTGTAACTGTATAAAGTCGTAGTTTCTAAGTAAAGTTTAAGTCTTGCAGATACGGGATTGAAAAGGAGAATTGTAATAAAAGTGGGTCATCGATAAAGGTGTTAATAAGATGAAAGAAGAGTAGGGATGTGAATTATTGAATGCGGAAATAATATGGTAAATGTAAATGGGTGAGTGAGATTGTAGGGCAAGCCCCGTGCAGAGAGAAAGGGGAGGGTATGGTCTGAAGAAGGGTTTGCTGTTGTAGGGTCTGAGTGGGAGGGGGGGCTTTCTGCATAGGTCTCCAAACTACTGACACACCAAGAAAGGACGGGTCATGTGGATGTCTGGTGAGTGAGTGTTTTATTATTATATATATTGTAGTAGTAATAGTAATTCTGACTTTTTGATGGCAATTAATGTTTTCACCTTTCTGTACTCTATTCTACGTTCCCCTACCTCCTGCTGAATCAAACATTGCATGGAGTAGAATTAGTAGCAGTACTTGTGTACTCCAAAAGCTGGGGTGACATCTAGGTTTTACTGTTTATGAAAATTACCACACTGTAATCCCAGGTTAATGTCAGGGTAAATTTGGGAGTGTACACGTCCTCGTACCCTCCCCACCGGACTCCACCAATAATTCAAACACAGTGCATGCATAGTGACAGTAGTGAGTAGTAAAAATTGGAATTTTGTGCGGCTGGCACACACTGGATCTTCCCTCAGTGGTCCCACTTTGATGCCCTTTGACGGTGGATGGAGGAGGTGGTGATGCATCAAACGGCCAACGTTGTATGAGAGATGGGAGTAGAGAGGGTATTTTTGAGTTCAAGGGTTGTTTTGTGTGTAAGGTGTGAGGTGAAGCGGGAATGAAATGAAATGAATGTTGAGTTGAGCCGTGTATGGCACGTGTTGGTATGTGTGGAGGTGTCACAGCACTACACAACTAACAAGGTGGTGTGCATGGGGACTGCGTCATCTCTTAGGTTATCCTCTTCCCTCTCACCTATTGCTGCCATCTCATACATCATCAACCTTTAGCGGTTCAACAATTACTACTTAATCACATATTATTCTTCATTTTTATATTGATTATTTTCTTTAATACTAGATAATAACTTATTTTCTTTAATACTCCATCTCTCTCTTTCTCTTTTCTTTATGCTAATTTATTGTAATCCAAGTATTTTATATGATTATTATACATTGTGAAAGGAATATTCTTCAGCTCAAACTCAAATCCCTTTCATGCAAACATGATTTAAAAATTACACTGACAAAACTCTGATTTTAAAATTAAATGAACTAGTCCTAAAACGATTTCAAAATTAAAAATAATAAAATTTGAAGGAGAAAAATAACCTAAAGTCAGAGTTTGAAGCATAAAAATCTTAGATTAGAGTTTAACTACTTTTAAAATTAACGATGGTGAGACCAAATTGTACACAATTCAAATTTAGATAATGAAAAGTGCAAATGAGACGGAGATTTGAGTTGCTGAAAGATTTTTATGATTTAAATATAATAATTGTTAAAGACGTTGATTTTTAACCTTTAAAAGCGTAATATTTAATTCTCCGAAGTTCTGATGCAGGAATTGCGTTTGTTGTTTAGTGGTTGATCTTTACCAGCTTTGGCAATAGTGTGAGTGATATGTTAAAAGAATAATAGAAATGATTAATATTGAAAAAAATATGAAATGATTAATGATTAGTTAGATAGTTAGGGAGAGAGGGGAAATAAGAGGTGGCAGTTATGGTGGTAAAAAGTGTATAGTTATTGTGAAGTAGTAAATGATGGGTTTAGGTTTGATTTGTTTAATTATTGGTAGTAGATGTAGATGTAGACGGTAATTGGCGTCACTATTCTCCTTCGAAAAGCACCACCATATATAAATATGCAGACGAAGCAGGCCTTCCCTTTTTGTACAAATTACACATATACAGACACACAGAGAGAGAAAGAGGGACAGATCTCTCTCAAGGCGTTTAATTGCAGAGATCTTTTGGGTTTCTCGATATAAGGGAGGGAGAGAGAGAGAAGAGAAGATCGAAAGAGCTATCCCTGCCTCTCTGAATATATCTCCTTTTATCTGAATCCATCCCTTGAGTTTGTCTCTTAGCCTTATTTTCGTTTGATCCCATGCCCCTCCACCAAAATTCGTTTGTCTTCTGTGCCACCTTCAGATTCATCAAAACAAACAAAACTTGTTTTTTCCCTACCTTTCTCTCCCTTTGAGAAAAGCGATAGAAAGGGATCCATTCTCTGTATATTCATATATATTCCTCAGCTGTAGCTCTCACTCTGTAAAGATGGGTACTGGCTGGAGGAGAGCCTTCTGCACCCGCGACCCAGCTTCTACCATATCGGATAAACAGCCCGGAAGCCCAAGCCCAGGCCCCAGCCCGAGAAGCTGTGCCCGCTTGGGTTTTCTCTCCGGAGGAAGCAACCCTTCCACCCCACGCTTGCGCTGCACTACAATACAAGAATCCGCTTCTCAAACAGTTACTGTAAACGAGAGCCCCAGAGTTGAAAGCAAGAACAACATCTCAAGAGCAACCAAGTCTCCGAAAACGGTTTCACTCTCAAATCCATCTTCACCGCGTTCTCCTCTGAAGCTCTCCCTCTTCAAGAACAGTTTCAAATTCAGGGTATGTTACGTTGTCTCTGTATGCGGTGATAAATTATAAGAAATTAGTTGTGGTGTGAATGATTGTGATTTCTTGTGGTTGAGCAGAGTAGCTGTGGAATTTGCTTGAACAGCGTGAAGACGGGACAGGGTACGGCTATTTACACTGCGGAATGCGGTCACGCGTTTCATTTCCCGTGTATCGCAGCGCATGTACGCAAACATGGTAGCCTGGTGTGCCCCGTCTGCAACGCCACGTGGAAAGACGTGCCACTACTCGCGGCGCACAAGAACCTCGCTGCACAATCCGCCACGCAAAACGACGTCGCCCAAAGGACCACCCAAAATCCCAATGCTAACGTCAAAAAGCCCACAGAAAACACATCCCCCGTTTTCAAGACCTACACCCACGTGGAGCCCCCACCCAAGCATTCCGATTCGATTCGCTCCTACCACGACGACGAGCCGCTTCTCTCTCCCACCTCAGGCGCAAGGATCATTCCTATTCCAGAAGCCGACGAGAATGCCGAAGAAGACGACGAAGACGAAGACGCCGGCGAGTTCCAGGGCTTTTTCGTCAATACCAAGAATTCCTCCTCCTCAAAATCCTACTCCGATTCGTTCCAAACAACTGAAGGAGATTCCAGAACAGTTCAGGTCAAACTCATGCCGGAGTGCGCCGTTATCTCGGCTACCCGAACGCACGAGACCTACGCTTTGGTCTTGAAAGTGAAGGCTCCACCGCCGCCGCCTCCACCACGGAGCAGCGCGGCGCCATCGCAGCGTGCGCCGATAGATCTCGTCACCGTGCTGGACGTTGGTGGAAGCATGACCGGCGCGAAGCTGCATATGCTAAAGCGCGCGATGCGTTTGGTTATCTCTTCGCTCGGCCCCGCTGACAGGCTCTCGATCGTTGCTTTCTCCGGCACATCGAAACGGCTCTTACCGCTGCGCGTAATGACAGCCCAAGGACAGCGCGTGGCTCGACGCATAGTTGACAGGCTGGTGGCGGGTCAAGGGTCGAGCGTAGGCGACGCGTTGAGGAAAGCGACGAGAGTGTTAGAGGATCGCAGGGAGAGAAACCCGGTGGCGAGCGTGATGCTGTTATCGGACGGTCAAGAAGAGAGGGTTCAGAATCAGAGGGGTAACAGTAGCGGTAGTCAGAGGAAGTCGTCGAGCCACGTGTCGTCGACGCGGTTCGCGCATATCGAGATTCCGGTTCACGCTTTCGGGTTCGGGGCGAAAAGCGGTTACAGCCAGGAACCGGGGGAGGAGGCGTTTGCGAAGTGCGTGGGTGGGCTTCTGAGCGTGGTGGTACAGGACTTGAGGATTCAAGTGGGGTTCGAGTCAGAGGCAGTTGAGATGAGCGCGATTTACTCGTGCAGTGGAAGGCCCAGTCTGCTGAGCTCAGGGGCGGTGCGGTTGGGTGACTTGTACGCGGAGGAAGAGAGGGAGCTGCTGGTGGAATTGAGAGTTCCCGCGTCGTCAGGAGCTGGGACCCACCACGTGATGGCTGTACGGTGCCTCTACAAGGACCCTGCTAGCCAGGAGATCGTATACGGTAGGGAGCAGGGTCTTCTGGTCCCGCCGCCTCAGAGCCTGCGTTGTTCCGGTACTAGGATCCAGAGGCTCAGGAATCTCTTCATAACCACCCGAGCCATTGCAGAGTCCAGAAGGCTTCTTGAGCACAACCCTGACTTCACCAGCGCGCATCATTTGCTTGCCTCCGCGCGTGCACTTCTCATGCACTCCAACGCCGCTTCGGCTGAAGACTACATTCGCGCCGTGGAGGCTGAGCTGGCAGAGCTTCACTGGCGGAGGCAGCACGAGCAGCTTCAGCAGCAGCAAATTGTGCAACAGCGGAGAAGAGGGAATGAGAGAGAGGTGACTTTGGTGGACGAGAATGGCGAGCCGCTTACACCCACGTCGGCTTGGAGAGCCGCCGAGAAGCTGGCTAAGATGGCAATGATGAAGAAGTCTTTGAACAGAGTGAGCGACTTGCACGGCTTCGAAAACGCTAGGTTTTAATTTTCTTTTTTTAAATTATGTTTTCTTTTTATTATTTTAAAATGTAGAGGCATATGCGAGAGAGAGAGAGAGAGAGAGAAGGTAAGAAAAGGGGAATGGAATGGGGACAAGGTGGTAGCAGACGGCGCGGCCCTTTCTGCATTGGAAGATGACCACAGAAGAAAGGGTATGGCCCACCCTTCAAATGGGAGAAATTCATTGGATGCATCCTCCATCATGTCTTTCTGTCTTGTGCCTTTTATATACACTCTTGTTTTCCATTTTAATCATTTGCTTTTCAACCACACCACCCAGAACAAATCTAAACTCCGCTGCTGCCATCTTCAGATTGGTAGTTTATGATATGAAAGGGTAGTAGACAACACTAGAAAGTTGTAAATGCCATTCTAGTACTAATCTATAAAGTCTCTCTCTTTATGCTTGGCTTTTCGGAAGTCGATGATACTGTCATGTTTAAGATTTGTGTTGTCGTTTTAATGTAGTGGGTTTGTGCGGCTAATAATTAAGTAGCGGACTACGAACCACCCTAAAATGATCTTTTGGATGAAAAACATGGCAGAAGACAGAACTTAATGATGAACAAATGATTACGTTCCATGGCAGCATGATGCTTTTTCAGTTTTTTCCATCTTTCATCCAAGTACCCTTACCTTGGCGATTCAGAAATCAAATTTGAAGGGGCCCAAAGTTAAATGCAATCATAAGCGTTACACTGAGGTACGTGACAAAATAAAATAAAGGAAGATAGAAGGTGGTAAAAGAAGGGGGAAAATAAGTAAGTAGTAGTAGTAGGTCCTTATACCTTGGAGATGAGATAAACCTAATCCGCGAGTGACGGAGATTATTATCTGGTGCGCTTATGGGTAGTGAAATTTATACCTGGAAAAAGTAATGGCCGGGGAGTCCAAAAATAAAAATGGTCTGTGTCAGGAAGCTTAGCTTGTTGGGATGGACAACAAATTTCCAGCTACTTGGTGGGGTCGGAAGTAGATATGGAGATTATTAGATAGGTAGGCAAGGGTGAGTGATTCAATGGAGAGATGAGGGGCCATTTTAGTTAGTTAGCATCAAAGGAGGATCTGGAACAGAGATGTCAGATGTGGAGCCCAAATGGGAGTCTCAGTTGTCGAATCCATCACCATCTGGCCGTCTTGTTCTTGGTCCAGTGGTGTTATGGTTTATTCTTGGTAGTGTTACTGGGAGTAGGAGTAGGAGGAGGAGGAGCTGCCACAAACAACAACAATACACAATCCAGGCCTACGCCACCAAGGGGCGTGCTTTTTATGTCAGTTCCTGTTGCGCTATAAATAATCCATGGGCTGCAACACCCTACCTATCAACCCTTCATATCTTATATATCCACTAATCCAATTATAGCACTACTCTTTCTTTGCCCTCTGTTTATAACATGGGGTGTATTAGAGGGACTGAAAAACAAAGAAAACCAAGAAAAAGAGGGTCTGTTTTGATTAAGAAGATTAGGAAGAGGATTTCAGGAGTTGAAAAAAACAAGAAAACGAAGAAAAAGAGGGTGGGTTTAGATTAGGAAGATTAGTGTGTGGATTTGATTAAGTGGAAAATGAAAGAAAATAATTAAAAATGACGAGAAGTGAACCAAAAGTTTATGATTTGATTAATATAATAAATTTTAAAAAATATATATAAAGTGATATATTCAATAGATTGACCAAATTCTCCCTATTGTTATAAATTAATGTTAATTAAATATTAAATTATTTTATAATTTTTAATATTATTATTATTTTAAATATTTTTTAATAATATTATTTTTATTAGCATATTTATTTAATGTATATAATTAACAATATTATTATTTTTAATTATTTTTATTTTATTATTAATACTTTTTAGATACTTTATTAGTATTATTTTAATATTATTATTTTATTATGTTATATAACATAGTAAGAAAGTCCTCTTATTCATTATTATAACACATTTCACATTATAATACCATCATGTACAACATTCCAAATTTTTAAAAATATTATAAAATTACTTAACAGCTATAAATTATTTAATATTATTCAATTTATATCATTTTTTTAGGATTATTAGAAAAAAAAGTTGACACTTAAATCTTCTAAAAAATATTTGAAGATTTGAGAGTCAAAACTTATATTAACAAAATATATATATCATAAAATTAGATTTAAGAATCTAGATATTGGATAAATATATGATTTTCTCTATTTATAGTTTAAGTGGAGGATCAATAATCTTAAATAAATGATACAATACGAGGTAAAACCTTAGATCAAACTAATTAACCCCTACTTATAGATTATTACAAATTCATATGAATAAGTTTTGATTTTTAGGAATGATTATTAGAATTTTATAAGTTTTGATTTTTAGGAAGGATTATTAGAATTTTACTATGATGGAACATATTTAACTATTGAGAAGGAATATCTTTAGAGAATAAAGATATTCTTCTGCATTCAATACCATAAATAAGGTTAAATGTATGAATCCAATTTCTTACTATTCACCATTGACATATCATATCTTATTACTTATCTCTTTCTAACTAAATCAAGTTGAATTACAACGATATAGTTTATATAGTTTACAAATGAGTAATGACCACCCGTGACTTTTATATAATAAGAGTAATTGTGAAGTCGCAAATCACACCAAAATATGAAAAAAGAAAATATGAGAGAAACTTATGAGAAAACATTTATGAGGGAAGCTCTACTCCCAAGGTAGAGGAAAGGAGATGTGCATATGTATTGTAGTCTGTTTGTATTTTTGTGAGGTAACCCTAAATCCTCACAACTAAAAAAGTATTTATCAAAAGTTTATTAAAGACTTGCATCGGGACTTAGGGTTAATTTATGTAAGAGGTCAATAAAAGGGTAGGGACTGATCAATTTAGCTTAGGGAGATACTTTGTCTTGCTTAAATGTAAAATTACGAATTTTCATTTTGTGTACTTAGGAGCACCAATAGGAGATAATCAAAGCAGAGTTATGTTCTGGAAAGAGTTGATTGAGAAAATGAGAAATAAGCTTTCTAGGTGGAAGGGCAGACACATTTTTATGGCAGAAAGGGTTATGCTAATACAATTTGTTCTATCCTAATATATTATTTACTATATATTTGTGTTTAAGATTCCTAAATTTGTATATAAAGAAATGATAAAGATACCACGTGACTTCTTGTGGGGATGAGGTATGGCAGGAAGAAGATAACCTGGGTTAAATGGGATTCTTTGTGTAAGAGTAAATTTAGTGGTGGACTAGGCACTAAAGATATTATGAGCTTTAATAAGGCCATCCTAACTAAGTGGAAATGGAGGTTATGAACCGATAAAAAAGGGTTGTAGAAAGAGATTTTTGTATCAAAGTATGGGTCTTGGAGAAGTATAGTTCAAGATAAAAATAGTAGGAATGAATCTGGATGGTGGAGGGACCTAAGAAGCATTTGTGAAAATACCGAGGAAGGTATATGGTTTAATGAGAATATTGCCTGGAGGATTGGTAGAGGAAACAAGGTTGTTTTTTGGGATGATTGCTGAGCAAGGGATTTTATTTTGAAGGAGAAGTTTATAAGAATTTATGCAAATTCGACCCAAAACAATCTCAAAATAGAAGAGTTATGGGTTTGGCATGAGCAAGTTTGAAATGGAATCTGAATTGGAAGGGGACTTGGTTTGAATGGGAAGAACAAGTGTTTTGGAATTTTTTTCTTTGTATTCAGCGATGCAAGTTTTTTCCTAATGAAGAAGACTATGGATATGGAGAGGGACTAAAGAAGTAGTATATACAGTAAAAGATGCATATTGCAAAGTTATAGGGATTGGACTAGGTTAGAAAGAGGAAATGTTCCATAGATTATGGAAGATTAGAGCCTTACCCTCTTCCTAGATTTGTGCTTAGAGGGTAATGCTTAATAGGCTTCCCATTAGAGATAATTTGGCAAGGATTGGCATCCCAGATAAGAGTAAAATGTGTATTTTATGTAATCATTGTGAGAAAAGTGTGGGCCATCTAATGTTTACCTGCAAAGTCTCGAGCTCTATTCGAAAGCTTTGTGAAAATTGTCTAAGTGTGCAACTAGTACACCATAACTCAGCCAAAATTCATTTTATGTGGTTTGGGCAAATTGTGGATAGACGAAAAGGGGAAAATGTGTAGAGTATGTTATGTTGTACTAGTAGTTTGGCACATAAGGAAACATAGTAAAAATAGTATCTTCAATAACAATAGATACTGGATGAGATTCAACCTAAATCTTGGGTTGGGGTTAGAGAAAAATACAAAAATATATTTTTCTCCATTTTGTGATTGATGCCTACAACCATGTCTAAGTTTGAATATGATTAAGTAACATGAGTAGCCAAAGGTGGTAGAGGAGGTTTTTATTCTTGAATTAGACCCTCAGTTTTTTGGTCTGAAACAAAACCAAGGCCTGAGGGTATATACTGTCTGGACATTGGTTATTATTGTTTTTGTTAGTAGGTATGGTTGATGTTGGTTAAGCAGGGTATAAAAGTGATGTGTAGTTACAACGGAGAAATTTTTCCTCTAACAATATGATAGACAAAATTTTTAGCTAATAGAACGAAGTTTTGACCAAGCCATGTGATCAGTAGGATGTTATATATTTAGAATGTTGTTTTTTTAGATTATATCAATACAAATCTTTCTAGGCATGATATTTTTTGTAGAGGGGTTGTATTCGTGAGTTCCGTCGATGGGTTAGCTTTTGATAGCATTGGCTTGGTTTGTACAACTATGAACTTTTCAGTTATGTGTGTTGTATTCAGGTTGGGTAACCTTTTTTACCCCTTTTTTTAATTCTTTATTGCCTAAAAAAATAACTTTTCTCAAATTTTACTCGGGTCCTTTATAAAATATTTCATTATCTGAGATAAACTGGTTTTATAATTCATATTTTTAACTTTCAGTTTATATGAGATATATTTTGAAATATTGGTCATTTTACATAATTTTACTGTATAATTTCTTTGATAATATTCTTGATATCTATTGTGATTTTCCTTATTGGAGTAAAGGTCTCATGATCATGATGTACCAGTTTGGCATGCTTGTTTCCTTGGAGATTGAGATGAGTTAAATTGAAGTGTTGATAGTGGAGTTTAATATATGCACATCCTCATCTATCCTTACTAGTTATTGCAAATGTCACTTTTATTATTATTGGTACATTCTCAATGTTGACCTGTAGTATGTGTGAAAATAATATAACTGAATATAATAAGAGTGATAGTAATAATGACTAGGGACTTTCATCCAAATGTTTGACGAATATCATATTCCAAGTATTTTACTGAAGTTATTCAGATAATGCAAGGAATGGATATTACAAATGATTTGGAATGATTGTATTATGCTTTCAAAAGCTAAGGAAGATGTATTCTTGAAAATATATTATTTTTTTCTTAAAAAAAATTGACGCAATACTATTTTCATATGTATATATATCTCACTTTCATGTGTTTTTCTGGATCCATAGACTACATCTATATAATCAAAAGGAGTCTTTATGATCTTTTAATGGACGATGACTCAACCTGATCTTCTAGAAACTCTAGTAGGACACAGATGAATGGATGGTGTCCTAATCTAGACTCCAGAAAGATCTAGTCAACTAGAGGGGATCGGAGAACTCTAGAAAACAGCTGAACTCCACCAACTTAAAGTAAAAGGAGTTGTAGTTCAAAGTCGTAGGAGAAAAGGTACAAACGTTGTATAGGACTCCAACCTTTATCTTATTGTAACAAACAAAAATATCATGTAAATTTTCGTATCACTTGTACCTAGTAGAACCATTGATTCAACTCAATAAAATCTATTTAATTATGTCAAAGCATTTCTCATCTATTTTTTCTCTATTAGATGAAACAAAATCATTATACGATTAGTTAAATATAATAGACGTACAAAAATATACAGTAAATGCAAATAGATGCGTAACAAGTTCTTTTAAACTAAAGTAACGTAAAACCATGATTATAACTTAGACAAATTTTGCTACCTAGCAAATGTACGATATTTCGTCTATCCCATATCAATTTCTTAAGTTATACTACAAACTTCTCTTAATTAGATTATTCAATATTCTAGTCTATCAACATTGTTTGATAGATTTCGTCAACAATGTTTGATAAATTTTATTTCAGTATAATGGACCTACACTTCTCATACCTTAGTACTACATAGTTATATTCTTATGCTACATAAGACTCACATTGGTAAGATGAGTCGAAGTTTTTTCAAAGCTTTATGATCTAGTAGATGAAGCTATGTAAATTTCTTTCTAATTCTTTCTACTATAATATACTTCATCTTTTCTAATATATCTTGTTAATAATTTTGAAAATTTATTACATTGAAAAAGAGACTTATTAGTACTCACTATTATACTATCAAAACATATGTGTTATAAACAACGAAACACAACAAACAACATAATCTATTACTCTTACACCTGTAATTTATGGTGAAAAAAGGTACACTTATTGTAATAATGGTCAGAATGCTCACATACAAAGAATATTATCATATGTTTTTCTTGTGCAGAAAAGATAGAAACAAAAATATTAATTATTAACCTTCCATGTTTCTTTCTTTCTCCACTAACCTTCCATGTTTCTTTCTTTCTCCACTCGCATTTCTCTTCACATCACTAAAAACAAATATGCAATATTGTCATATTTTTTATCCATATAAATAGACCATTAACATAAACAAATATTTCCTAATAAATGTTGTCCTCTCTCTCTCAAATGATCCCTAAAATAAAATAATTATATCAATATTTCCTAAAATTTTGATATTTATTTGGATGTTAAATATTAATAGAATATATTAACTTAAGGATTAAATCGTTAAATATTCAATATATGAAGGCTACATTAAGTAGTTTCATTATAGAAACTACTCGAAATATATTGATGGTTTATTCAATAATTCTATTTATTTTTACAACAATTTATTAATTTTCTTGTTTAATTACTAAGAAAAATATTACATATTCTTCATGATTTTATTATGTAATGTATTTACCTTTTTGCTCACTACGTATTTGTGAGAAAAATTCAAGGGTATAAGTTTATTATATTTTATGCTTAATTAGTGACAATCTAATGAAAATAATAATAAATTTGTGTAATATAAAAAAAATGGTGAAATGCAGCCATAGAAACCCTAAACAAGTGAGTGTTTTGTAGGCTCAATTTCACGTGGCATTGTAGGAGAGAGACCACCTTTGTATTCGTACAGGACTGGATGGAGATTTTATTTGCATGGCAATATGATGGCATTGCTTTTCAGTTATTCTTGTGGGGATTTTAAGCCCACGTTTAACAATTCCAACGATTGATTTTTTTCAGATATGGACCCAAAATCAACACAAGAGGACAGGGGAATACCAGTTACATTTCACAATCCTGCTGTGATGTCCGTGACCACCTGCCCAATATTTAATGATTTCATTTCAAAAATCACAAAACATAAATTGGATAAAATTTTACATCGTAAGTCATAATCTTGTAGCAATATGAAATATGTATATAAAATCATAAGATTGCCATAAAACAATACATTAAGTCTAATCATGTTTTATAATAATCAAGTCACCATTTAGTAATTTTGTTGCATTTCTTGCATCTTAATGATCATTACAAATGTTGAGTACTACTATTCACTTTCCATTTAGTTAGTATACAATAGTTTCAATTTTCCTCTACCTCAAAATCGGCATGAAAAATGTTACTTGATTATTCGGCCACAAGAATACAAACTAAACATGTTGACAATCAAGTTCATTTAATAGACCTTTTACTTGTCCCTATTGTTCTGTCACGCAACGTTCCTTTCTCTCACACTTGCATGTGGTGATATAATAGTTAAGTCACGAGAATTTAAGATGATTGGGTCTGAAATGGTGTGGGATGTTAGGGTGTACAATGGTGGTAGTGACGCGTCAAGGTTTCTGTTCAAAGCATTGTAACCCTGCAATTTTGTAGTTTTGAGCAAGTCTGCCTTACATAAGTTGTAATCTTATGTTCTGAACTGTAGCTGTATTGTGTTGTTCTGTTTGGAGTAAAAGATCTTCTTTCAATGTAGTGTGTTGGGCCACCCTTGTGGACTCATCAAGCCCCTTCTACCCAAAACACAAGGGGTGGGGTTAGGGAGATTTTGCTGTCTGTTTTTAGATATTTCTTTCATTTTTTAAAATATTTTTTTGCCTTATGTTATCTACTGTTTCAGAGGTAATTATTACGAGTTGTTATATTTTAAATTTATAAGTTACATTGTCTCTTTCACTCAATAAAATAAAAGCTTTAACAAACCAACAATACTTTAAATATTCAATAGGTAATTTAGTAAAACACAATTATATTTTAGTGTAATTGAAGTTATATAATAAATTTATCAATTCTTAGAAATTATTTCGGACAATACACATTCTTCATGAGAGCACGCTATCATTCTTTTTCTACCGATTTCTAGGGAAATAACGCAAAACTAAAAAGTAATCTTTTATTAACTTCTCTCTAATTTATTATAGCATTTTCTCTTTAACTTTTTTCACTCTCTCATGCATATAAAGGCAAAGGAGGTAACAACACTCTTTGTGCAAGAAATAATTAAATTACATGGGTTTCCAACCTCAATCATTTCAGACATGGATAAATTGTTTATAAATATTTTTTGGACCGAACTCTTCAAGGAAGCTGACACTAAACTCAAGATGAGTTCAACATACAATATTCAAACTGACGGGCAAAGTGAAGCAGTCAATAAATGTGTTGAAACTTATCTTAGTTATTTCTCAGGTTATAAACCAAGACAGTGGCCAAAATGGTTACCATGGGCAGCGTATTGGTATAATACCAATTACCATGGTTCTATAAAAAAATGTCACCATTCAAAGCTCTATATGGAAGGAATCCTCCTCCACTATTGAGAGGATAAGGATATGCAACTATAGAAGAAATTCAGTGCCTGATACAGGAAAGAAATTCAATGTTGGATGAACTAAAGATGCATTTGGACCAAGCACAACAAAGGATGAAGATGTATGCTGACAAAAAAAGACGTGAAGTTGAATTTCAACGGGGAGACAGGGTTTTTCTTAAAATTCAACCATATCGCATGAAGATTTTGGCGAGGAAATTAAATAAAAAACTAAGTGCTCGATTTTATGGACCCTGTGAAATTTTAGAAAGAATTAGAAAGGTAACCTACAAGCTCAAACTCACAAACTCCACTTGTGTACACCCAGTTTTTCATGTCTCTTTCCTTAAGAAATGTATAAAACCAGATACTCCAACACAGCCCCTACCATCTGTACGTACAGGTTGGGAATTATTGGTCGAACTAGCACAAGTTCTAGCAAAGTAACAAAACAGCAGGACAATATGAAGTTTTGATTCAATGGAAGGATCCCCCAAGTTCGAAAATTCTTGAGAATTGGCCTCCGATATTCAACATAATTTTACTTCTTTCCACCTTGAGGATAAGGTGAATCTTGAAGGGGCGAGGATTGTTATGTCGAGAATGTAGAAAAAAAAATTAATTAAGATTTAGTGATTAAGATAAGATTTGATTGTTAGTTATTATTTATTAATTAAGATAAGATTTAAATGGTTAGTTATTATTTAATAATTAAGATAGGATTTTATTACTAGTTATTTTGATATTAGGATTCAGTTAAAAGATTTAAAATTATATCATATATGTTAATTTATCTTTATCATTCTTAGATAAAAAAAAATGCTTATAAATAGAGAAATCCAAAAGGAGTAGGAAGATATCAACGAAATTCATAACTAGGCTAGGCAAACACCAATACTCATCTATTCTTTTACTTAATTTTTTATTTTTTTAAAGTGTGATTGGTGCTATTACTCACATATTTTATAATATAGCTTTGCCATTCATCACAATTGGAGTTCTGCAGTGAGCTACCTGATATGCTGAATTGCTGGACAGTTCGAGTAATTTGTTTTCCTAGCTTTTTTAGTTGTTTCTGTTTTAAACAGATCTCCTCTCCCTTTAATAATCAACTTTCCTAATTCATTGCTTTAACTGGCCAATGCTAGCACGGGCAGCCTTCAATGTAGATAAACTAGTGACTGGTCCCGAATATATGGTTTACAAAATCTAAAAACTAAAAGAAGTGTGAATAAACCTGGACCAAGAAAGACGTGGGTAGTGCAAAACCAATCTTCTGTCTAGTATACAAGCTCGGCAGTTACAATTAACATTCCGATACAGGGACACATTTTAGAAAAATATTATTCGAGGTAAATACAAAGCTCAACAAAACACTTCATTTTGTATAATACAAAGCCAAGTGGCTGCGGAAGAACAGGGTGAAAACACATGACCAAGAAACACAAACGCTTTGATGTTAGGCCAAGCAAACGAAAGGATCCCATGGACACTTTAGGTGTTTCAGCTATGCAACTAATGTCCTAACAGATGAGGATGTTTCCTCTTATTCTAATGGAGAGAATAAATCATTATGATCAATGAAATTGGTGTTGGTTTCATTTCTGGTTTTGTTCTACCTTGGCTCGAATCTTCTGCTCCAAAACAGATATCTCAGTTTCAAGGTTGAACATCCTATTCAAAGCATGCATGTTCTCCAGTGTCTCACTAAGAGTCCGACTGTCATTCCCATCGCACCTTAAATGTTGCATTGGACCATGAAGCAACTTATTCACTATACCCCGACTAAGATCATCCACAGCCCTCCGTGTTTTTTTAGGTATATCATCACCCATCTTACCTAAGCATCTCTCAAGCTCGGCGAGCCTGATTCTTTCCGCATAAGCCCTCAATTTTTTGATAGTAGGGACAGTCTCCAGCGAGTCCCTCCAAGCTTCGAATTGCTTAGATTCTTCAGCAATGATTGCCTGTGCTTCCATTGCTTTTCTTAGGCGATCCTCTTTATTGGCAGCCACAACCTCTTTAAGGTCATCAACATTGTAAACTCGCACATGCTCAAGGTCTGAGACACATGAACCCACATTTCGGGGAACAGAGATATCAATGAAAAAGCGACGGCCTCCAACATCTTGACTAGCAGGAGGAAGATCTTTGACATGAGCTTTCAAGAATAATGGGGTTTCTGATGCAGTACTGGTGAACACTACGTCAGCTTCACCGGCACAGGTGAGCATTTCTGAAAGGGGTTTGTAGATGATTTCAATATCCTTCAGTTCTTCACGAATTGCAGCAACCCTCTCCTCAGTTCTGTTGACAACAACCATCTTTTTGCAACCTTTTGCCACCAAATGTTTGATCACAAGCTTTCCCATCTTGCCAGCCCCAATAACCAACATCCTGGCTTTGTCAAGTGAGGCTTCAGGTAGCTTCATAAAGGCCAACTCAACAGCAGCTGAGCTCACAGAAACTGCCCCGGAAGCAATGTTAGTCTCAGTTCTAACCCTTTTACCAACAGTAATTGCATGCTTGAATAGCCCACTGATGTTTCTCCCAAAGCCGTTAACTCCTTGTCCAACTTTAACAACTTGCTTAACCTGAGCAAGGATTTGACCTTCTCCCAAAACAAGAGAATCAAGACCTGCTGATACTTCAAAAAGATGCTGTGTGGCATCATTGTTGTAAAGTAAAAACCGGTGCTGGCTTAGCTCTGAAACAGGGACAGAACTTGTCTGCAGAAAAGAACACGCATGTAAATATTTAATAATGCACTACAGATACCATCTGGGTAATAAACTTGACACTTACTTTTGACATCCATTCCATGACTTCTTTGACACCACGATGTTGGGACAGTGCAAGAACATATATCTCCATTCGGTTGCAGGTGCTCAGAACAGCTGCTTCTTCAATATGATTAAGACTACACAGCTCTGCAATAGCTCTAGGCCATTCTGCTTCTGGAATGGCTAGTTTTTCACGCATTTCCACAGGTGCTGTGTGCACACTGAGCCCAATGACAACAATGCTGCTCCTTTCCTTTGTATACCCTGTTAAAGTAAATTACAAATCATTTAGAAGCTGCAACTGGAAAACTTCTGATAATTAACCCGTACAAATCAACCAATGAAAGCCTCTGCTGTAAACATCCTTCTGGACCTTTACTTCAAGTCCCAATTTCGGAAAGCTACAAGTCTACATAAAACATAGTCATGAAGCACAAAAGCCCAATCACTTGGAACATCCCAATTTCATTCCCTTTCTTCCCTTTTTAACATCAACCGAAAGAACCAGTAATCAAATTACATACACCAATGACAAAATAATCATTGACAAAACAATCAAAGAGGGAAAATGCCAAGGTGCAAAGCTCAATCCTTGAATACAAATCGAATAGTGAGGATATGAATCCAGGTAAAGCTGCAATTTTTTTAATATTTCAAGCACCCACTACACTGTTCCACATTCAGGTCAAACAGTACAATCGCCCAGCAAAATTGCAGAGAAGAGTATGTGAAGAAATTTTCTGCAGTTCTACAACTAATGTCTGGGCTTGACATACAAGACCAAGTTTAAATAACACTGAGAGTGTTTTCACCAAACAAAGAAAAAAATACAAAACGACAAACTTGAGCGGAATTACGGGGAAAAAGATCGAAATGATGGGAGAAACGGGGATGCCGAATTAAAGAGATTAGGAAGGCAATAAAACAAAATGTAAGATAATCTGGACTTACTATCAGCAGCAGAAGTCTTGAGCTGCTCAAGAGGGGAGAGAGAGGTAGCATTATTGGGACCAACCGATGCATCAGAGGGCTGAGCGTCGCAACGGACAATCCCTCTCCGAACGAAGGTTCTTCTGTTACGGCCGGGAAAAGCCGTGGGTGACGTCCTTGAAGGAAATTGTGAGGAAGAGGAAGACGAGGATTTGAGGAACAGGGCCTCAAATTTTGCAGCGGAGAATGTGGATGGAAGTGCCATTGGGGCGTGAGAACCCTAACCCTAAAAAAGAAGGAAAGGGGAATTGAGGCGGAAGATGACGAAGGGGTAAATGTGAGAGAGGAGGGACACTGGTAGACGACGGAAAAGGGGAATCGGAAGAGTGTTGCAATGTTAATGTTGACCCTCCTCTCTCTCTCTGTCTCTGTCTCTGATTTGGTCTCGGGCGTGTGGCTTTGATACGAAAAGGGAGTGCCTTATGGGTTTGATTGATATAAGAGATTTCTCTGACTTCTAATTGGCGGGCGCTGCATGCTTTATCCACACTCCTTTTCCACCAATCAAATCAAAACAGTCTTCTCTGTAATTACTGTAACACTTCCATTTATCAAACTCCTTTCTGTAATTCATTAGCTGATTCAGATTCAAAAACTTAATTTGTTTTTTTTTTTTTTTTTCATTTTGGTTTAGACAGGCGAATCAGTCTAAACCCAGGATTGCATTTCTTTTGGAGTAGAAAGAAAACTTCTTTCCTCAATGTCATTAATTTGGGTGGCATAGTCTCCGCTTTTCTATGTTGTTTTACCTTTTATATATTTTAAATACAAATAATCACCATTAGTATATGTGTAGCAGAGAAAGCATCTAAATGGAGAATCATAATAAATATAGTAAAAACTTCTTCAGATCGAACAGAGAATATCTAAGATAGAATATAATATCGAGTCGATCTGAGATGAAAACATGTTAAAAAATTTAATTGTTTAAATATAGAAAAAAAGGTTTATAAATTTTTGTGAGTGATTTGATATAAAATATTTTTTTAATAGATAAAATTATAATTAAAATTAATTTAAGATTAATATAATTAATTTATTAGGTGTGATTGATAAATTATTATTATTTTAATTAATAAAATTATATTATTTTAAAATTAAAATAAAAAATTAAAATTATTATTATTAATATTATTATTTTATAAATATATTTTTATTATCATTTTACATTTTATTATTTTTATTATTATAATTATTATTTAAAATTTCATTCTTATTTTCAATTTTTTAACATTAATTTATTATTAATTTTATAAAATTATTATTAATATTTTTCGTTAATATTATCATTGTTTTATAATTTTATTATGTAATGTACACTTTCGTTACAAATCTCATTTACGTGAAAAAGAAAGAATATTAACCTCTTTGTTCTTCTTTTTTCGTAATTAATTAATATTTAACTCATTAGTTCTTTTTAACTTTCTGTACTTCCTCGCTTCTAAACTTTCCATATGCAGATCTAAACAACTTCTGATGTATTACAAAAATCTTGAGACTAGAAGATACACAGTAGATTACAAAAATATGTGTATACTAACCCCTGAAAAAAGAAAGTAAGCCTGTTAGGATTTTATTTTAACTGAAAATACAAGTCTAATTTTAATGTATCATTATAAAAAGGTAAAAAAATATATGTATTATAAATTGTTCACCACATGTTTGATGAGATAACGTTATTAAACATTTAAGATATTGATAAGAAACTTCATCAGGATTTTATTTTTAGAAGGTATCTCACGTAATTAAAAAAAAAATATGTATTTAAAGTAGGATGGACTCTGAATCATATGAGACTAGTAGCCCTATTAGAAAACCAATATTTGTTTCACATAGAGTACAATATTCACTTTTCTTGTTCCTTTTATCACCTTTCATTATGTTCCCCCAATTAGTTTCTCTATCTTACTGTCATCGCTAAACCTTCATAACTGACATCATCACTAATTCCACCATTTGGAATTGTCACTGTAAAAGAATTCATTTTAACATTTGATATTATTGTTTTTCCAGCTCTGTAAAATTAGACACTTTTTATATAACTTATCCTGAAATATTCTCATTTTAGTCCATGCTATTATTTAGAAAAACATGTGGTTGGTACATTATCACCAGATGGGGACAAACAAAATGAAACAAAAAAGACACATAATCAAAAATATAATAATTAAGAGGGCCTAAAAGGATAAATAAAAAACTATTGAAAGTATAGTGTAAGTTTTCAAATTCCTAGTATTTAAATACAATATAATGATCTATATATTTTGTCATTTTATATGCATATTTAACAGATGTGTAAAATGTCCCATCCTTTAATTTTTGATTTGAAGGCACCTAAAACGTTTGGTAAGAAGTAATCAACAATATATTGCTTGGAGTGATGATCTTGAATAGGCAAGAACAGCAATGAGTTTCCATTTTTAGGAAAAATAGCACATAGATAGAAAATATTAAATGGGAAAATAGGGAGGCATGAAGTAGCAGACCCCAGCAAGTTGATTCAGAAATATCAATCCAACTACTGCCCCAGGCTATGAATGCCCAACATCTGTATATAACACAAACTTTCTTCTTCAGCCTTATGTCTTAAGCATTTATCTCTGCTTTACACAAACCCCATCAGAATATGCTTCTACACATGTCTTCCTCAGCTTCTCACACTTATGCTCTGTGCTTCTCAACTTTGTGTCAAATTATGATTATAGATGTCTTTAGCTTGAAATTACCTTCATTCCATTTATGTGCATACTATGGGGTGCATCCCAAGATAATTGTTCTCCTTTCAGTTTACTTCTCATGCTGTCTGGAACACATGTTGCTCCTACTTCTGTTGCCAGTTACTTCCACCTACGAACTCTGCCCGACCGACCAACAGTTTGGTAGGGGATTCAATTATAATACTCACAAGATTTGTTCAGTTTATTGGGATTAATATTCTCACTATTACCATGTTCTATTGTTCATTCCTTCTGCTAGTATGATAATTGAATTAATTAGGATTGATTATAACAATTTATTACTATATCGAAACATATTTAAGAATTAACTTCTACCTGTTGTTATTACTATTAATCAATATTTAAGAAGTTATTAATATTAATCACTCTCAGTTTTAAGAATCCACACTTCCACCTGTTATGAACTAATTGCTTTCTAAGGAAAACTTAAAATTGCTAAAAGTAAAGCACAAGAGAACAAAAAGCAATGATACACACAAATTCTATTGAGAAAAGGAAAGACAAAGATGGACGAAAGAAATAAGAAATCAACTTTCTACTTATGGTGGACGAATCAAAACAATAAAATTTGAATCAATTAATTTAAATTGAAATGGATTTATTTAATTTTTTATATTTTTTGTTTCACAATTCAAACCAAACTAATCATATTAAAATTGAGTTTCATTGGTTGGAATGAACTAAGTTCAATGTGATGCATTAACATAAAACTCTATTTTAAGAGAAAATGTGATTTTATGTTAATTAACGTCCCTCATATAAAACAAATTTAAAACGATACATGTAAGCATATCATAAAATTCCAAACATTAATAATAAAAAAAGTAATATCATTAATTTGGTTCGAATTTGTTAAATTAATATTCAAACCCAACACTATTAAATTTAATTGGTTTAGTTGTAGTTAAATATAATTAAACTAATTCAAACGTTGGTTTGGATAATCCAGCCAAGTCAACATTTCTTCTTCTAATTTATCAAAATTGTACTCTTTTAAGGGCTGAACTGATTACATTATTAGATACACGTTGTCCACGGCAATGAAAACTACGTAGTAAGTTGTCTGTTTTATATGCCATTCACCACAAAAGGAGAAAGTTAAAATTTTCACTTCTGTTGTACAAGTTCGAAAATTGTGCCAAGATCAATCTTGGTTTTTTCATTCAACATCAGACTGCCACGATGATTATAGACATCCAAAAACAAAATTATTTATAACTACTAAAACAACTCTTCTGAAACCAACCAGTCACACGAGTACGGGACTACAATTTTCTAGTAAAAAGTAGTTTTAGAGTTTTAGAGTTGGTGAAGGCAAAGGCAACACAGGTTTATGTATTATTCTCGAACATAATTATCCTAGGGGGAATGGGAAAAGGGTTTGTTTACATATTAACAGCTGATGATGGATGTTCTGATCGCATGGTGTTGCCGATATCAGAAAATGAGAACACTGGCATTATAGCAATAATTGTTAACATGGGATAGCTTGAAACCACAAAATAAGTCTTCTAATAAGGAATTGCAGTTGTAACAAAGAATTAGAAGATACAGGGCGAAGAGGGCTGCAAGAACAGGAATGAAGTCAAACGCGGCCGGTCTATATATTAATAAGGTAGACAAGGCCAATGTCATGCTAGATCATATTTTTTGCCTACAAATCAGAACGCTAAGAAAACTCTTTACATTGCAGAATAAAATATGGTTATAGAAAAAGGCATCAATAAAAAAAGAAAATTGTTGAATTATACAAATAACAAACTTAAGTGTGTTGAATAGTTCTTGGTAAGAAAAAATCAAGGGAAGGCAGAGGCGAGAAGAGAAATGTGAATAAAATTTAGAAGGAATATTAGTCACAAAAGTGATCAACAAAGAACTTGGACCAAGTTGACCCAAGCTTCATTTTCTTTTTAATTGCCACCATGTCTAGTGTTTAGACAAACGTTGTCCTGTCAGGTAAGTTTCAAATAAACCTTCATTCAGCCCATAAATTTATCATCAACACAAAGGAGAAACCCTTCTCAACCGAAAACTTGACTGAAAGTTCAGATAAAAATCACTCATGTTGCATATGTAATATATATTAATCAGCCAGACTATGTCAAAATCTGCGATTACATAAGAAAAATCCTGTGGTCATACAGCTCTTTTTATTTCCCTTGACCAATCAGGCAACAAAAAAAAAAAACTGAGTTCTACTTTTACAGTTTCAGCAAGACATGTGATTAACTAAGATTCAGTTGATGTGGTTGCGTCATCTTTGTGCTTAATCATACCAGAATCCACAAGAATGGGAACCTCAGCTGCAAGCCATGGTGCGAGACCTAAGCAAAGTGCATGAGCAATGCCAAATCTGGGGCTGTAAGGAAAGCCAAGAACAGAAACACATCATTATTTAAATTCAGAAAACATTAAGAGGATGCTCACTAAAATCTCCTATCAAAAAATTAATGTCACTTGAACCCAAAAAGTAGGTTATTTATCTACAAAAAGTATTCTACAGCTTTAAATCGTTGATAGGCCACAGTAATAACGAAAAAATCGTAAAACTAAATAATCTCAAATCACTATTAGAACACAAGTCTTGAAACAGAAACATTAAGCCCCACATCAATATTCTGCTAAAGCAAATCAAGTGTCGTATTAACTATCTAGACACACACTAGCATTAACAACTCGAGATATTCAGTAACGTGAATGAAGAAAACAGATACCTTCTAGATGCCTTATCCAGCTCTAGATATTGATTAATCAACGAAATCATTTGACCAAGGAGGATCCTAGTTGATTATTGTTGGAACCTTAACAATCCTAATTATTGCAATCACAATAGTACCTTCTCTTAAAATTTGGGTTAGACTCTAATTCAACCCCAAAGTTAGCTCGCATTGTGGGGATTGCCTCTCACTTACATGCATTATTTAGGCCCTGTCTTTACTCAACATGAAAATTAGGTATTTTTCAATACACTCCCTCCCACTTAACACTATTGTCTTTGGTGAATGGATAATATCATACACAAAAATCATGTCTTTTTCGACACACTCCCTCCCACTTAACACTATTGTGTTTGGTGTATGGATACTATGAAAGGAGGCACAATAACAAAACTATAACAGACTTTAATATGGAATTTGAGTGGGACTTGACTAAACCGCAAAAACTAACTCATAGGATGAAAGTTGTCCCCAACTAATATACACTATTCAGGAACTTCGGTTTTCCCGATACTCAATTTTTGTTGGTTCATTCCACACAACTTCCACATTGAGAGCAGGTACTATTACCACTTTGTCAAAATTCTAATAAAAACACTTCAATTATATATGCGACAAATAGCACAACAATCCCTAATAAACTAACATCTAGTTTGGTGTAAAATCCATTCGCCAATTTCATTGGCAACTCTGTAGTTTAGTCACCACAAACATAATCATAATCACAGTCAGCAACAGGATGAGGTTAATTTTACACGATTAGTTGATAGAAAAAAAAAAAGTACCAATTTTTGGCCCAGAGAGGCTTGAAGTGCACAGTCAAGCAGATCTTTCCACCCCTGTACATCTATAGAATAAAAAAGGAGGGAGCAAATAAAGTTTTGTTGTCAGAGACAGACAAATGAGGAGCAAAAGGAGAAGGAGGAAAGGAAAAAGGGAAAAGAAGGAACCTTTTGGGTCTTTCCATCCAATTGAGGGAGTTCGAGTTCGGGGGCGGTGGAAGGGTAAGTGACGGGGATATCGAATTGGAGGTCGAATTCGTACTTGAGGAGGTTGTAGACGTACCAGCATTTACCGGTCCAACGAGTGCCTTCGGGATTGGCGGCGGAGATGCGGAACCAATCGTTGTCGTTGGACTTGTTCATCTGGGTGTAGGCTATGAGAGACTTGTACTCCTCCTTCAACCTCTGCGTCCATGCCGCGCCGTCTCGGGGACCCGCCTTCGTCGTTAGCAAAGGGATCTGTGTCAGAGTCGACTTCGTGTTCGGGTCCCAACCTTCCATCTCTCTCTCTTTGCTTCAAACCTACGCTGAATTGCGCCTTCAAACGACAACGCTGCTCCTTCTCTCTTATGTTCTGTTCAACTAGGTTATAAATGTAATTTCGATTTTAGTTTAATGTGTGGGCTTCTGTTTTTTCTTTAATTTGTTATTATATAGAGTCGTTACAAATTGTACTTAATAATATATATATATATATATATATATATATATATATCATAAATAAATAAAAGTACTATGAAAATTTGTTATTTTTTAAATCTGACTTTATACTAGCCAGTGAAAGATTATTAGGAGTTATTGTTTCTAATGTGAATTAAAATAATTATTTTAAATAAAAATATATTTAGTATTTTTAATATTGTTTTAAATATCTTATGTATTAAATTGAATTTAATATTTTTTAAATAATTTATTTATAATTAAAATAGGAATGTGCCATGATATAAATTGTTTATTATAAAGATAAAATATAATTTATTTATTTATTATTGACTATAGTTATAACATAATTTGCGAAATAAAAACTTGTATTAATATAACATTTAATTAAGCGTTATTCCAAAAAAATTAAAATAACATCCTAATCTTCTATAAGAGTATTGTTTTAGTTTGATTTCTTTTATTCAAATGTTATCGTTTGGAAGGATAGTGTAAGTTATGTTATTTGTTTCTTTAATTTCTTCTTTGCTATTTTTTACATTAATATAGAAAAATATAATTAAGTTAAATTATTTTAATGTTATGGTTATATTTTAATTTTTTATTATTTATTTTACTATAAATTATTATCTTATTAACAATTATTATATTTATTAACTATATATTTGTTTAGTATTTTTATTTTGTAAATCTTAAATCTTTCTACGATTGTCTATCAATAAAAGATAACTATCTAATACATATAATAATTCATTACAATCACTTGATATATTGTGACAAAATCTCTAATTATGTCATCACTGATATATGGAATATAACAAAATGATGAAAATATTATTGATATATTGTAACAAAATCTTCAGTGATCTCATCACTAGTAGATGAAATATAACAAAATGATTGAAACATTATTGTATATTAAGTTTCGATACCCTAAATTTTTTTTTATATTACAAAATATAATGTTAAAGCAACTTAAGAATAAAAAACATATTAACCATTAAGGAACAATCTTAAGAGTGTATAACACTTTATCTCATAAATGTTCACTCACACTAGATTTTGGTAAAGTTTTTATGAAACTTGCATAAAGTCATTAGGTTTGTTATATATATATATATATATATATATATAGTAATGGTGTAAATCTTCTATTGGTTGTTCAAAATATTTAAGGTGTTCATTCCTTAACTTATTTTGTGTTTTTTTTTCTATTTTTTAATTTTTTTACAAAATTTTAAAATAGACATTTTTTTAAAATTCCCCTTAAATCATGACAAATTAACATAATTTTATTATCAAAAAATCGTGCATTATGGCACGATTTTATTTAAGAATGAAAATAGTGTCATTATAGAATAATTTTAAGCATTAGCACGGTTTCAGAACAACTTTATTACATTTAAATTTTAAAATCGTATTGTGATGGCACAATTTTATTATTTTTCATACTTTATTATACTTAAATTTTAAAATTGTGTTGTGATGACACAATTTTATTATTTTTCATATTAAAATTGTGCAAACTTAACAAAATTGAAATTTTTTTTTTGCCCATTATGAAATTTTTGTAAAAAAACTGCACCATAATGAAAAAATAAACTTTTGTTTTATAAAATGCGAATACAAGGCCATCAGTGTAACTTTGTTAAACTTCATGTGAGTTGCTCCAATTGCATATGGGTTTAACAAGGTTAAATTTAGGAATTTAAACAATATCATATAATCTTTATCGACAATAAATCAATCATGCAAAGGCTAAGAAGTGCACAACGAGTTATGAAAGTAAATATAATCGGTAAGTATCTTACAAAATAAAGTAACAAGAAGTGGTGTTAAATTGTATTTTGAAAATTTTGAATACTTTTTAAAAAAAAATTATGTTTCATTGTTCGTTGTGTTCACAATGTGAAGACATACTATTAAACTAAGAGATTGATAAATAAAATATGTTTAAATGTCAAAAACTTTTGTTTACTTTATATGTGTATATATAAAAAATCACAATGAAAAGAATAGAACACAAAGCTTTGATATTAGTGAATCTCAACATGAGATTATGTATATTATTTCTCAATTGTTTTTGGCTAGTATGGACACATGTATTGTTTTTCAAAATTTTTAAACTTATGAAACATGTAAATAAACACCTATTGTTTTATATAATAATTTGAATACATGTTCAATATTAAACATGTTAGAGTGGTGTACATTTTATAGATGAATCTAATTATTTATTCACCTTAGTTTTGATTTAACTCTAATGTATATAGTATATATGATATATATTGGAGAGTTTCTTACAAAGGATTTTTCAGATTCTACAAAAGTTGTACAAGACGAAAACTTTGATGCAAAAAGAAATTACTTGAAAGTTTGCTTTACTTTTTTTTTTTTTCTTATTCAAGGAGAACAACATCAACTCTAAAAGGAAGTTAAATAAATCTTAAAACGTGTTTGAAATTTTTTTACAAAACAACTGACAGTTGACAAGTTGTGGGTGACCATGCACTATTTAAAAAACTTTTAAAACGATATTTGTAAACAACTAACATAATGAAAGTTAGTAGAAATGTAAAAGATAAAATAATAGACACTTTAATTTTATAGTAATTCACCCTTACACTATATTATGTTTATTTTTTTTCCTTTTACAAATAACAAAGGACTCGAATCAAATAATGATTATTGTTCTTGCTGGACCTGGAAGGAGTCCTCACTCGAGTGGTTCTTCGGCTCCCGTGTGCTGATCTCCAAACTCTGGTGAGGTGCAGGGTGGGTAGCTGTTAAAGACGCTCCGATGCCAAAGTCAGTAATCGAATATCAGAGGAATATTCTCAAAGTTAGGTTCCAACATACCTCGTACTGGGTCCACACTTAAGGTATCTATAGAGGTCAAATTCGTACGACGATCTTGTAATTGGTCGAGATTTCTGAGTGTGGCAGCTCCTGCAGACACGGTAGCGTTTGTGATTGGTCTAGGTTCTGAGTGTGGATGCCTTTGCAGACACACTATCGCTATGACTGGTCGACGTTACAAGGGCCTGCCAGCCGCTGAAGACTGTGCCTTGTCAGTAACTGAGTTGGCACAAACATGGGAGCTGCCTGTTATACCTTAGTACTGCTATTCGTGTTTCGTCTGCATACTGTACAAGAGGATAGTACTTCGGATATACTCGAGTACACCTCGGATGCCTTGTGCACATTAAATGTGTATTTGGGTACATCTCGGATATACCCGAGTACTCTTCGAACGTCTTATGCACACTTCTCGGATATACCCGAGTACCATTCGGGTGCCTTATGTACAATTATATTTATTTTCTATGTCAATTACAAGTTCTAACTAATAAACATAGATGTTTTTTATTATCTTATTTATTTTCCCTTCAAATAATTATTGTTTTATAATTTTGGAAAAAAATTACATAAAAACGGATTTTTACAAATTGATTAGTAATTTTTTTAAATTAATTTTAATTTAAATGTTGTTATGTCATTGTTTTTTCATGATGTTATTATTAGGAAGCACATGTTTTATTTTTATTTTTTATAGATAATTTCCTTTGAGTTTCTGTTTGTTTCTGGAGATGGATTTACGCTGAAATACTGTTTGCAATGAAAGTTTGTATTTTAACGAATAAAATATACTTTAAAAACGGAACTTGAGAACATATCTCTTATCAAGTTTTTTTTATCTATAACACTCACTAAAATAATATTGATAATGACTATCATTTATTTGTGCAAATATTATGTTTTTGAAATAAATAATAAATATAAAATTAATCCAATATTATTAAGGAAGAAAAATAATATGTATATGAGAAATAAAAAATATATATGTTATTACTGTAGTGTATTATTTAATTCAGACAAATTAAATTATCAACCATAATAATCATATTTGATTTTTGTTTTTTTTTTCTATTTTGTCCATTACTCAAGTATTCAAAATAGTAAATGTTATTTTTTATAAATTATTTTTATTTTATTTTATTCGTTTGTTTAGTAACTTATGAAATGAAAAAAAAAAACCAAGGAGACGAGAAATCATTTTTAAATTTTCTTTTAATGAATGAATAAGATTAGAGTAAATAGATGACATCAGTGGGAAACACATTTTAATTACAAACTTTTATGTAAATAAGTTTTTTAAAAGATTCACCCGTTTGCATATATAAATATAAATACAATTATATTTGATATCTGATATAAACTTTTATTTATAGTTGATACATAATATCTATATGCTAATAAATATATTTTGTAATGATTTATTTATTTATATATGAAAATTTTAACCAGAACATATTAATCCCTACTCATCTTTTCAAAGACTCAATAAAATTAACAAACAAATTAACCTAACATATTTGTATTATCCATGTTGTTGTGACAAGTCTCCGTTCATGTATGAAAATTTGTTGAGATTTATTTGTATGATTTTTTTATTGTTTACAGGGAAGAAAGAAAGTGATCGGCAAAATAAAAAAAAGGAAGAGATATTGCATTGTGTGTGATTTTATACAAAAAGTAAAAAAAAAATTGTTGAGTTAAATTAGTTATTTATTACATATATTTACATATTCATTTTAAGTTTTATATATTATTTAGTTATATATCTTTGATGTATTTTTGTTTTAAATTTAGAGAAAAAACCCAAATCTGAGTTGATAATAATAATAATCTGTGTAGAACACAATGGATGGATAAATTTGTTACTGACCATCCCAGCGAGCAATTCCTCATCGTTGCAATCAGGGAGTGACTGTGATTTAGATTCGGCCAGCCGAGTTTTTTCTTCAATCCAATTCGAATCCTAATCCTTGGTTTCTTCTTTGTTGTTCTTTCCAACATTACATAAACCTTCTTCTTCATATCCATTTCTGGTTCTTTCAAAACCCTAAAACACATAAATATCCATGGCCGCTCCTACCAGGGACCAAACCCTCTCTCTTCTCGCCGCGGCCAACAACCACGGGGACCTCGCCGTTAAAACCTCGTCGCTCAAACAAGCAAAGGACCTTCTTCTCTCCATCGACCACTCTCTCGCCGCCGACCTCTTTCCTTACTTGCTTGAGCTTCAGTCTTCTCCCGAAAGCCTTGTTCGCAAATTGCTCATTCAGTTAATTCCTCACTCTTTTATTTTTAATTATTTTCTTTGTTTGATTTCTAACCTTGTGTGATTGAGGCTTTTTAGTTGTTTATGCCTCTTCTTGAAAGGACAATCCGTTCTGTCGTGTTTTGTTGATGAATTTTGTGTTTTAGGGTAATGCTGCAGGGCTACATTTTCGTTTTTTTTTTTTTTTTTTTTTTTTTTTTTTTTTTTTTTTTTTTTTTTTTTTTTTTTTTTTTTTTTTTTTTTTTTTTTTTTTTTTTTTTTTTTTTTTTTTTTTTTGTTTTTTTTTTTTTTTTTT
>Ga0099824_1001036_pt1 | contig 37248 bp, 15 predicted proteins | sample SiratrowhiteBW_FD_76837 | JGI IMG/M metagenome (GOLD analysis project Ga0099824, IMG submission 76837) | Root nodule microbial communities of legume samples collected from California, USA - Siratro white BW | ecosystem: Host-associated > Plants > Roots > Nodule | place: USA: California... | reverse complement strand
ATCCCAAATGCCTATAACCACTCAAATCACAAGAGAGTAGGGGACAATTAATTTAAACCTTTCAAAAACAAAAACTTTTTGTTTTTTTTTTCTTTTTTACTTTCACAAAAGCTACAACAACGACATCTCCCAGTGGTGTTCAAATCTCTCATTTCATTGAACCACCATCACCTTAGTTCTGCAAAATACTAATAATTATTATCTTGCAAAAAAGTAATCACGTCATAAACCCACGACCGTCAACTTTTAAAACGTCACGTATGTATTAAAATCGCATCAACAATACCCTAAATTCAAGGAAATTAGGTATATACCACTTCAACTAACTATCCATTAGTCCCCTCTCATTATTTTCATCATGCCAAAAGAGTTTTTCAGTCACAGATACAACACTTCATACATGTTGGAGAAATTACATAATTCAAATTGCAAAGGTTTAAATCCAAAACTTTGTATTAGTGTAACAAATTGCGATTAGTTGTTACATAAAATTATTTGCACCAGTGTTTAACTTTTTAAGGTGCAACTATGATAAGAGACTCCTTATACTTTTGTCTTCGACGGTACCTTTTTCGCACAAGGTAAATTGAGATGTCAATTTGCAATGAATGGTGTATACTGTTCGCTATGATAGTGTGCCCTGCACTTTGGTCATTTTTCTTTCACTTTCCTTCAATTCTACCAAGTATATATGTTGCAATATGAAATGGATATTTCTTGTGATTCTATTATATAATAATTTACTTTTAAAATATAAACGAGTCTTTGAATGCTTGTTCCTCATAATCAAATTGTGGTTAGGCTTAGGAGTGAAAAATATTCTGGGTCAAACTGTTTTTTTCTGTTTAATTTAAATAAATATAAATTGTTTTTGAAAAATTCAAATATTTTCACTATAACCCATTATATAACTTGTATTTAGGTTTACCATAACTTTTATGAAATCATGATATAGCATGATTGCCTGCATAAAAGTAAGATTGCATTATCCATTCTAATTATAATTAAATTTAACAACTTAAGTCTTATATAACTCTAAAAAGCAGATACATCGTAATTAATAGGAAGATTAGATGGCCTTGCAACAATCTTTCTTATAAAGCTCTAACTAATTTTGGGTAACACGTATTTAATTTTTTAGTTTAAAATAAATTAATGATATTTATTATGTGTCATGTGAAGATGGTCAATATTATAAAGAAGTGGTGATCTAATACCACCTAATAATTTATCATAATAAAATATGACACTTATGAAGAGTTTAAATATGTCTTATATAGCTAATTTAGAATTAGAATAAATCCTAATTTTAGATTGAAAATACTTTTTCCAATATTTATATTATATTTGTCTCGTAGCTTGGAGTTAGCCAAAGAGAAGTGGCATCTTCAATCCAGTCCAATCCTACCATATTAAGCCGATAAGTGAAGAAATAAAGCTATATCAACACTTGTAGGTTTTCCTATTTTCAGTGGAAGTGCATACACCAATCTTTTGCTGTCCTTATGCATGGAATATTCATAATGTAATAATTTAGCATGAGGAAATGAATTGAAGAGTTGTATATTGTTGAAGGAACAATGCTGTAAGAATAATCCTTGAAATAAATATCCCTTAATTATGCAAACCATGGCATGGATGTGGTTTAACATGTGATCCTGCACCACCTACCGTTGACACCTTTTTGCAAGATGAGGTGGTAGGAATCTGAGTAGGGACAAGCAATACAAAGCATATGAGGACCCAATCTTGAGAAAATATTAGGATGGTTTCTATGCAGAAATCTATATATTGAGAAATGAATGTGTTAGGAAGGAAGAAGAGGTAGAGTGATAGATCTAATGGAAAAGAAAGATTAAAAAAACTGAAAATATATTATTACAACTTCAATTATAAGGTGTTAAAAATTTGAAAAATTAGGTATTACATTAATCATGTCTTGCAAAGATCTTACTAGTATTTACAGGAATTTGTTCCCATAGGAGAGTTATAAGGCAAACACGAAAGGAAGTTAAATTTTGAAAAGAAAATAATCTATAGACCAAATAATACCTTTCCCTTTTCAACGAGTTACTTTTACATAAGTTGATCACAATCTTCAAAAAGTGAATCATGCACCACAACAATAATTAAAGGGATGCCCATGTACTACATGCTAACCACACTTTTATTGTTTTTTTATTTTGCTAAACTCATACACGTTGTCTTAAATAATAATAATAAGAAGAAGAAGATGACGAAGAAGAAGAAGAATAAACTAAACTTAAAGTGAAGCAATTGTGATTCAAAGCACCACATCAAATTAGGCTTTAACAAAATTACAAAATAAATCAAATTGATACATTCAAGAAATTATTCATTTAGAGGTTAGCTTATTATGCGAAATCTCAATTATTTTCTATCCTTATTTCGAGCATTCTTTTATTTGACTGAGATTATTCATGAATAGTATTGATGATCGATTTAACTGGAATTGGTTCATCGGTTGTTAGTTAGTTTTTTTTTTTTTAAATCTTTTATGACAATCAATTTTATAATAATTTCTCCATAATTAACATTAGTTTCTCCATATTATTTGCTGGCAGTTGAACATTACTTGAGTTAGTGACTACTTTAATATATTTATTATGTTTTCTATACATAAATTTTGTCATTAGTTTAGGTTTCATCTAATTCAATGCAAAAATTAAATTCAATAAAGGATTATATATGTATCACTCTATACTTTCAAATTATTGTGGGAACTAATAATTTATTAAAGTTGTGGTATCAAAAAAGTATTTAGTTGGTCAAATTAATTAGTGAGATCCTTTTTAATAAAATTAGTAATTTTTCAATAGTTTAATAGAATGAAAATAGAAAATTCCTATAACAAAGTAGGATTATGGGTGAAAGCTCAAGTTTTCACAAATTTATTTTTAGAGGTCGCATACAGGACTTGAAACTAATGCCTATGCGGTTCTCTTGGAATTTTATACTTAAAAATTAAAAAACATAATATTTTGGACGAGAATAATCTTAAAGTGGGTACATAAAAAAGGAAAGGCTTGAAAATATCTAACTATTCCTGTGGAGGTGAGCAAAGTGACATTACATTTAAAATTTCTTTTTTTCTTTTTTTAAGAGATTGAAAGTTGCAGCCCTTTTACAAACATCATACTCTGAAAAAAACATAAAGCTTTCGTATCGAAGTGAACATCTTCGCAAATGGGTTCTTTAGTGAACAAGGTTGAATTAAAAAATCTACCTCTACAAGTTTTTCTAAACGTTTGCATATTTCTAAAATTTTCTTAGCAAGATCTATTTTTGCTCAATGATACAATTCCCAAGAGTTTATAACAAGAAATGGGAAAACAATAACAAAAGGTGGAAGGTTTTGATGTTCCTAAGGAAAGACGAAGAAGAACAACTTAACACATCCTTGAAAAACCTAAAACTTAGTATGAGCTGTAACTAAGTCCCTTTGAATTACTAGGATCAAATAAAGTTCAAAACGAATCACACAAGCTTGTGGCATCAAAGGAAATGGAAGTCACCGTATAAAAGGGAATAATGATATCAAACAAAATACAAACATTTTGCATATGAAACGTCTCTCTAGAGCAATCACATTCCATTAGTACAACATGAGCCTGACCTACGACTTGAGGCTCATAGCTAAGAATCCCTAGAGGTGGGAAGTTGTGTGTTGAGTCTGCTTCCATTAGCACGGACCTACATCTTCAACCTCATTATTAAGCATCGCCTGAGGCTAGACAGTTATGTATTGATTAGTGCATTATCGATCCATATCAAACTAAGACTTCAACTTCATCGTTAAGTATAACTTCATATGAAGCTAATGATTAGTTATTATCGAACACTATTATAAAACCAAGTGTTATGTGTTATAGATTTTTATTTGGTTAGAACGAGAGATTGTTTTGGAAATGATTCCTTATAATTAGGACCTAATTAAGGATATTATGTCCGGAACATAAAAGAGTAGATAATATCAAGTAAAAATTTTACCTTCTAAGCAGTAATTGGTGAAAGTAAAATTTGGGCTTCTAAATACAGAACAAACTAAAACAGAAAACTATATATATTGAATATTCTCACTTCTCATTAAAATCGTTTAAGAGCTTTGGTTGAAATACTTTTTGTCCACGATGACATAGGTAAAAAGAGTCATACATCTTATAAGACCTTTTTGGAAACAAGCGTGGATGAATCTTGAAACATGAGAACAGATAATAACAAGGATGAAATGTAGTAAAAATGAAGAGTTCATGGAAGAGATATTTGAGAAGGGAAAATGAAAGTAACCTCTGTTACTTTTGATAAAAGCATTTGATCTTTTGGACTCACCAATCTGGCGTGCAAATTTGATTGTAACAAATAGTTTGTTTCAAGGTACATTGGATGTGAATTCACTTCTTCTTTTCTTGTAGGCAGAAAAATTTCTGAAAATCTTTTGATCATATGATCTTATCATGTGCTCAAAAAGGAAAATCAAAAGAAAAATGATCCTTGGTGGAGATTAAATACCCAAAGAACAATAGTCACATCACTTTCATTTTCCGAATGAGAACAGTTTGGTCTGCCCACTACCAAAAATAATCACATTCATAGAACTTATTGCCGAAAAAGAGGAAGAATTAAAATCACAGAAACACACCAAAATGTAAGGATTTTATTGATGAGAAGAAAGAAGTTATTAAAAAAGGTTGACACGAGTAAAATTACAACACCTCTTTCATTTATTAAAAACCGAAACAACAAAAGCTACCACAGTGAATTTGCTGACCAGGAACACTCCTCCAACCACGTCTGAACAGCCGGTGAACGAGTTAATATTATAATAAGTTAATCTCACACATCAAGATCAAGATTAAAAACCAAGAAAAAGACATCCAACTTAAGAAGAATTAAACAAATTATATAATAGTAATAATAATAATAATAATATAGAGAAAGGAAATCAAAACACTAAAAGAGAAACGGTAATTAGAAGTACAATTACAAATTACAGTCTTTCTTCTTCTTTTTTTCTTTTCTTTTAGCTTTTTTTTTTCCTCTCACTTTATTTATCCTCCTTCTGCCTCGCTGCCTGACTCGGTCACTGACTCACTCCACTCCAACAAGTTTAATCAAACCATTTTTACCGATTTACCATGATCATCATCGTCATCCACGATCCAATTAATCTACAGTGTACAGTCCAGCTGGTTAACTCGGGGGACCCAGCGAGTGAACCCACTAGGACTCGGGCGAGGGAAGCTTCCACGCAGAGGTGGCGATGAGAGGCCTAGTGTGCCACCCAAGCATGAGGCAGCCGTTATTCTCCTCCACTCTGTACCCGTCACCGCCTGCGAACAGCGCCAGCAACATACTAGCTTGCTTGAAGGCGTTTGACCCAAGATGAACCGGGTCAAACCCGGCCGAACCCATTCGCCCCCTCCACTGGCTCAAAGTCTCGTGACGCTCCACGCGCTCTACACCTTCGTAAGCCACCACGTTGCATATCTGCCTCCCAAGGTACAACTCCGACATCAACAGATCGGGACTCGGCGAACCCAACCCGGTGGAGGAGGAAGAACCCTCCAGCGAGTCAAACAGACTCGAGTAGTAATGCAAGGCTTCAGTGAACCGGTCCAAGAAAACCGGTCCATTGTGGTTCGCCTCTTGCTCCACAATGGTTACGATTTTGGGGTTGAGCTTTTTAACTGTGTCCATGACCTTGTCCACGGATCCGGGTCGGGCGAGCATGCGGTGGAGCTCGAAGACGGAGTTGACAGCCACGGCTTCTCCGGGACGGATCTCGAGCATGCTGGGGTCGAGATCTGCGAGGCTGCTGCAGAAGAATCCGCGGAACTCGAACTGAACGCCGATGGTTTGGGCTAACTGGGCCAACTTCCAGCCCACTTGCTGCAACGCGTCAGTGTTGTCGGGCTGCGGGGGGCCGATTCCGGTTAAGCGGAAGGTAGGGGGACCGCCAGGGCGCAATGCGAGGGCCTGCATGAGGGCGGGCCACTGCATCCCTTGCTTGAGGCCAAAATCGATGACGTGGACTCTCCCAGCGGTGGCGAAGGCCTCGAGAATGGCCTGGTTGGCGGTGAAGTGAGCAAACTTCAGATAGGGGCAGGACTCGTAGAAGTGCATGTGGAGAAGGTCGGAGAAAGAGGAATCAAGGGTTTCCTCCGGGAAGATACCGTAGATTCGACGGGCCAGGGCCTGGGCGAAGTACGTCGCCACCTTCCTCATGGCTCCGGCTTGCGACGCTGCCAGTATGCCCACGTGCTTCACCAGCGCGTCCGCCAGCTTGAGATTCTCCTGCTGGACGGCCTCAGCGCACGCCATGAGAGTGTGCACCAGACGCACTCCGGCTTCCTGTGAGTCAACGAGGACTACAGGGCGAGTGGGCTCTGAAACGGACTCCGACGACTCAATTGGGGAAGCCTTCAAGCGCTTGTTGCTGCCCGGTTCGATTTCTTCTATGCTTTGGGTGTTAGTGGGGGGGGTGGTGGTTGTGGTGGTGGTGGTGGTGGCAGTGGTGTTAATGGTGGTAGCGTTGTTTGTGGTGTGTTGAGGAGGGTATGCGGCCATTCCGGGAATGGCTCTGAGGTCATATTCGGAGTCGTCGTTGAAAACGCGTGAAGGGGTGGTGAGGATGGAGGAAGAGTGGACGGGGTTGTCGATCAAGAAGGAGGAGGGATCGAGGATGGTGTTGTTGATGTTGGTGGGTTCCGGGTTGAGTTCTGCTAACATGCTTTGGACCCATGAATGGAGATCCGTAGGGTCGTAGTGAACGGTGTCGGAAGCAAGGTGGGAAATTCCCTCTTGGGCACTTCCCATCACCATCTCCAACTGCTCCAGCTTCTGTGCCACGTCTGCCATGTCGGAAGCACGCACCTTGTACCCTAACGCTGCCAGCAGCTCATCCATCCCTCCTCCCTGCTGCTGGCGGTCTTCCTCCCACATCTTGGCCTTGCCGTTGGGCATTGAGGAACACTCACCCTTGACACCTCCGGCGCCGCAGCTATCTTGGTAATCCCTCTTCATGGGGAAGTGGGAAGCGGGATAGGAATAATTGAATGGAGAAGGGGAAGACTGGAATTGGAATTAGGATTGGTGATTTGGAAATGAAATTGGGTCATAGGAAAACGGGGGTGAGGAGTTTGAAGTGAGAGAGGTGGAAAGGGAGAGAGAGAAGAAGGGTGGAAGTTGGAAAAGATAAGGGAGAATGGAAGCCATAATAATGGAATGAATTGCTTTTTTATTTTGATTTTGATTGATTTAGTGAAAAAGTTTGGATGGTGAGTGTGATATTTGGGAGTGGTTTAATTTGGTTGGATTGGGGGTGGGAGTATTGGTGTTTAGAGCGAGGTTGGGGGCAAAGAAATAGGTAAAAGGCATCGAAGAGCCGTGGCAGCACCGCAATGCCAAGAAAGATGCTCATGATAGTGTACAGCTCGTGCATACCCCAGACACCATACACTAGAAAATCAGGTGCCCGTACGCTTCATCGATTGAGAGCCTTGGGGACCGAGAATCATCCTGGGCTCCACCTTTCTACCTTCCTCCTTCACGCGCCCAGTAAGAACTCACGGATCAAACTATTTACCCAAATCATTTCCATTTCACTTTCCAAATTCATTCCCACACACACATTTCCTCATCTAAACCCATCTATGCAACTCATCCTAACAAACCAAAGCAACTTTAATAAATGAAATGACATTATTCTAGCTTTAGCATTTATTCACTCATCCCAAATACACCTTTTCTTTTTTCCTCACCTAGCCTTCCTATTTTAGTATCATACATCCTTTACTTTAAAAAAACTTTTTTTTTCTCTTCTCATAATTCCTGCTCTGCTATTTTGCAAAAACTATTACAAGGTAAATATATCTATCTATGATAACCCGCGTATCGTAATTCTGCAATGGTTGTATATGTTACCATATATAAATATCTTGTTATGTTAGGATGAAATAATGCAAGAGGGTGGTGATTGTTTTATTTCAACCCTCCACTCTGCTATTATTTAATAATAAAAAATAATGATGAAGAAAAAGAAAAAGCGGGGGTGGTATTTGTGTGTGGGGTGGCCTATGGGAAGTATGTGTGTGGTCGGCTTCCGTATGTTCCAGTGGGGAATAACTTCTCACGACGCACATGAAGGAGAGATCAAGGGGACAGGTCAACTTTGGTCTCCACGCGCCTCGCTTACACGCCCAACAACACTGACCCAGAGACAACAACGGCCCACGTGGCGAGTTTCTGTAGGCGCGTGTGGTCCCACGCGACACGTGAGCGACGACGAATGAGAGAAGGGACGAGTTGCATCTCGGGCCCACTGAAAGAGGGGTCTGTGCTCAGAGAAGATCAACGAGGACGGGGATTCAGACGTCAACATCGATTTTAGGACCATCCAACGTGGGACCCACCGTCCAAAAACAAAGCATTACTACTACTACTTCTCTCTCTATACCGAGAGAAACGGGATGCCAGCTAAGCACGTCCCTGTAACAGCGATATCATCTTCCTTTTTTTGTAAGCTAAAATCTTAACAAATCCATTAATCACAGGCCATGTTTTAAAATTCTCAGATCGTTATAGTTTTACTTAGCAAAAATATCAAATTTAGAGTTAACAAACTGAAGAAAAAAGGGTACAAAAGTTGTCAAAATCAATTTATAATATTAATAAGAAGAAGGTCCTTCTAGAGGAAACGGCGTTGCTGCGGTCCCGTTTGACTAAACTGTGAAAAGGGCCCGTCCTCATCATTCCGACGGTGACGTTAGGAGGCGAACACGAACCCGAACGGGTTTCTCTTTTTGCTTTTCTTTGGCTCAGTGTTTTTACATAACCTCTGAACTAGGTTGGAACAGTTTTTAATAATAAAGCAAAAAAGAGTTAACTTAAGGTATAAAAGGTGATTATTGAAAAAATAACTAATTAGGGGAAAAAATTAATAATAAATAGAGTTAATGGATGAAAATGCGAATAATTGGGAAGAGAAAGGTTGAAAGGGAGGGAGGGGCAGTGACAGGTGGTGTGGTCAGTGATATATGAAAGGGGAGAGGCCATGGCCATGTGATTCTGCCACGTTTCACAGATTCTCTTGTCCCCGTGGTCCCTCTTCCTGCACCACCACCACCACCCTCACTCACCCTCTTTACATTTTTAAACCATCCATTCCAATTAATCTCTATCATCGTTTTTTCCGGAATTAACCTTAACCCTAGTACTACCACCTTATCTAAACAATGCTCAATAAAATCCCCATACATACATACATGAGACAGTTGAGATCCTGCTATGATTAAACAGCCCTTGTACAAACCGCTTCCAATCACCCTCAACATCAATTCTAACTTTCCCTGTTCATAAGTAAACCTTTTTTTTTCACTCTTCTTCCCTTTCAACACATGAATCACATTTTAAAATATATTTTCTACTTCTTTCCATTAATTTATTTAGCAAATAAATAATTTAATTATTCATAAAAATTCTAGGTGTACTCAACTTGTAATCATTTTAATTTCTTTTCCTCCCAAGTAGTAAGGGTCTACTTTAGTAAATAATCCTTTGGGATGAACTAAAGTCAATGTAAAGTAACTGCAGTTGAATAAGATTTTTGGCTGTGTTATAGTCAACGCTAAACTTTTCTAAGTCTTGCAACAGGAATTAAGCAATTTTAGCAGTTTAAATCAAATTTTGTATTTCATTGCTATTTATATATTTATTTAGTAGTTAAAAGTAGCAACGTCGTCCATGTGTGTGGCTTTTTAAAATAAATTAGTCAAGATGACTCTTTCACAGAGTTACTACACTAAAAGTTTAGAATATATATTATATGATACTTTAAAACAATAAAATATTACATTTATTTTCTAAATATTACTTTATTTTTAAATTGAATCAGTTAACAAAAAAAAAACAACATATTCTCCTATTTTGCATTATACCCGGAAGGATATATAAATCTCATGATCTATATGATAATTGCATTATTAATTTTGACTAATGCCTTCCATATTGAGTCCATCAAATAAAAAGTAAAGTAATCTTAAATAATAATATGAAATCACAAAAAAAAAAAACTAACCTTGATGTTTTTCCGTATAAAATACGTATATGTATTTCCTAGTTATATGTCTTTTTCTTTTCTTTTCTTTTTTTTAAGTGTAACTATCACTAAATTAGACTGATCCACATTTTCATCTGTCCAGTAAAAACAAAGTATTACCAAATACTATGACATCATATCATATGAACAAAACATCAATCTCAGGGCTTTCACGTAACAGAAAATATATCTACATCTATTATCAAGTTATACACCTTTGTCTATTTGTTTTTCAGGTGTAATTGACCAATACCTGTGTCACTCAAACAACTAATACCCGTTCACACGGATTCGATCCAATCTACAGTAAAAAAAAATTCAAATATTATGGGATCATACAAAAATAATAATCAAATGTAAACATTTTGTGTAACAAATATTACATTCATTTATCAAGCTATATATAACTTTTTCTATATTTCTTCCCATGTATAACTAAATCCACATTAGTAAGTTTGACTAATACCCTTCCCATTATATCTTCCAATAAAAAGTAAACCATAGTCAAACATCACCCACGGAGATGTGAGTATCATAGTATTTACCGTGAGCATTTATTTATCAAAATGTATAATTCTTTTCATTTTTTTTTCTAGGTATAACCATATTATACTTACATTACTAGCTTAAATAATACTGCTTGACATTGTGTCGGTCCAATAATAACTAAAATGTTTTCAAATATTGCAAGATCTTGAGTTGATGCAATAAAAGTAAAACGTTCTCAAATATGACGATACCATAGGTAAAGAAACCAATATCATGATATCTATTTTAGTTAGATAACACTTTCTAGGTATTTTTATATAACCATGAAGCATTGATACTTGAAAAAAAAAAGTAAACTATCCTAAAATATTGGTCCCTATTTTACATTTACAAAGAGCCCCTACCCACCATCAAATAATACATAATTTGAGGGAAACCCTCTAAGTTGGTTAAACGCCTACCCGTGAAAGCTTGTCCCCCACTCAAAAAAAAAGTGACAAACATTGCATTCTAGTTTCTTTAATGCAGAACATTGAAAGTTATGGCGTTTGTTTTTTTTTTTCAGAGTTTTTCTTCTCTCTTATTTTTTTTTTCTCAAGTTATGAAACACGCACATTGTGTAGTAGTAGGCATTGTACAAATGAAACTGGATAGCCCCACAAGAAAGCCGTAAATGCGAATGCCTTATCCTGTTTGTGTTTGTGGCATGGTGGCATGGGAAGTGGACCTTCATCTTTGGATCATCACAAAACTCGTGAGTGAGAGAGAGAGATTGCCGACAGAGTCAACGCTCAAGTCTTCAAACATTTGTTAATAAGTTAGTTTTTCATTCCCTCTCGCTTTTCTCCCTGATGTTAAATTTATCATTGAAAACGTTATATCATCAAAGGTAAAGTCAATTCTTGATCGGCTATGGGTGATAAAAAGAGTAATTAAATTTATGCTTTATTTTAGTGTAAACGTGTGGTGTAGAAGCAAAAATATAGGGTGGGTTACAAGCTATTATAGCTCAAAAACTTATGAAGTATAACTCAAGAACTGAGGAATTGATAACTTAGTGTTTTTAAATATATTTTGTGTTTAGTAACCAGATAGCTTTTGGGTACTGATTTTAGTAGTATTTATAAACGTGTTAATGTGGTGTGACAGGTAGATGCAGGGGAATCCTAGGCAATTAAGTGAGAAATTAATGGTGTATTAATGTTACTATTAGGCTATTAATTGTTCGTGCTGACCATATCGAAGCAAACCGAATCAAAGTTAATGGTTTTAGGTTTTGCAAGTACTGCTCCGTACATTCCTGGAACAGTGCAATTTCTTTCATTTCTAATATTTGTTAGAGATAATAAAATACTGTTATTCTTATTAGGGGAAAAACTAACATACTTAATATTTTTAAAACATACATTTTATTTTATATAAATCAAATTGTTAAAAATTCATTGTAGAATTTAAATTTATTGTTTTTCTTCTAAAGTTTTTTAATTTTTTCTTTTAATTGTTAATCATTTTTTTCTAATTTTTTTTGTTCATTTTTCTCATCGACTATCATTGAGAGCATCACCATCAAGTAAGTTCTCACATCATTAGCTTGTTCCATATAATTTATTGTAAATTTTGTCAGTAAATTACATTCAATTTGTTATGGTTTGTTTTTTATTTCAAATGGATATGTGATAAAAAATATAAAAAAAATGAGATACATATATGTTAAGTATTGTTTTACAGTAAAGAAAAATCTTTAAGATTTAGTAGTAATATTAAACAAATAGATATTCAAGATCAATATGTTTTGTTTAAAATGTCACATTCAGAATTATTTAATATATGTTAAATTCTTCCATCTACATATTGTTATTATTGACTATTTTAGATTTTGAAAAATTACATCTTCACAACAAATCTTCACTGAGAAATGAATGCTTTATAGTTTGACATATAAATAAATTATTTTCTTTTTTTTTTAGAATGGCACTAAAAATATTAGTGTCAATTATATTCAATTGACATGGGTGTTCATCAATTACACTAATTTTATTAAATAAAATATTATATAATAATAAAATAATATTTTATTTTAATTTCAAATGATTGTATTTTATTGTATGTAGTGTTAAAATATAAACATCCATTTTTAGATATAACAATATAGATTATAAATAAAATTTATCTTTAACATTTAATACGGTTCAAATTTTTATCCTTAAAATTTTATCTTCTTCACCCAAGGACAAACAAATTCATCTTACTTAAATAATTAAAAGAAATTGTTCTTATCAGATTTGAAACAGAAATAGTTAAAAAAACAAACAAGATGATAAACTGATATTCATTAAAAGAAAGTGATACAAATTCTTATGCACAGTACCTAAGATTTTAAGCTCAGATTTTTATTCAAAATTTTCATAATGTTAAGGTCTCTCTCTCTTCTTTTTACTGTGATTTATTCTTTCTTCATGATTTCAATTTTACCAATGATATTTATAAACATTTTAATTATGATTATTTAGTTGGCTTTTAATTGATTTTGACTTTAAAAATTTGATTTTAATTATTGTAATTTTCAAAGTGTTATAGATTAATGCATTTAAAAAGGGTGCAAGAAAAATAAGTTCTTCCACCTTACAGGCTTATTTCATCATTTAAGAAAAAAACGAGGTAATTTGTTATTAATAAAAATAAATATAGTATTACTATTATACAGTGATTACGAAGTATTAAAATTTTAATAAAGTATGACTTCTTTCAAATAGGTATAAGTTTTTCTTAATTTTTTTCATTTGAAAATATTCATTTATGCTTGTTACAACTTGTTCGTGTTTTCGTCGTGGATAAAATATAGCATTCAATAAATTAATCAAGCAAAAGTGCAAGAAAAATATATGTATATTGAAATAATAAATTAAAAAATATAATTTAACGATAATAGTTAAGATGTTATTTTTTCAACCACATTATTTATCATATGAATTAGGTGTAAATTTTCCTAATTGTTTTTACAAAAATATTTCTATCCACATTATACTTGTATATAATTTCCATGTATAGAAGAAAATTAAAATATATTTAATAGAAATAAAATATTGAATTAATTTATTTAAAGATAATAAATAAGAATTAATAGTGATTTGTTTGAGTCGTTGTTAAACATCAATCTAGTTTGAAGAGAGAAAAAAAAAACATTAATGAATTTAATTTATACATAATAAATACGTAAAAGAAATGTGTAAGTAAATTTAATTTTTTTTAATGTTACGACAAATATGGGATATAATCATTTCACACTATTTAAATATTACTTAAACACTGAGTCATCGTTTAACTTAAAATTATATATTTTTTAAAACAAAGCATAAATTAAGAAGAATCCCACTTAAGCATCTTTTAAATTCATTCACATCAGTATTTATATTTAAAATTAAATTGAAAATATATTACTAACATTATACATACTCTATTATATTATACGAATAATACCTGTTATACATATATACGAAATTTAACTTATATATAATAACCTAACATCACGTATTGCACACATTTAAACTACTAATTCATTATATAGATATAAATATTAATCTCACTTATTTAAATATAGCGTATCCACTAGTTAAAACTGTTTTTTTGTCACTTTTAAAATCTTAATGATCTTTAGATGAGTTGTCTAAACTATCAATTCCTAAAGAAAAAACATTTTCACTTAATAAGTCAATTTAAACAAGAAAAGAAAATAACGTACTTTCTAATAAATGTTGAACCTATTATCCAAATTTAACTGTGATTAGTTAATTATACTTCTTTTAGTTGTCTCCTCTATCAATATGATAGTAAATTTTTTTTAAACTTATAGAGAATTTTGAATTATAAAGAGATAATTTTTTTGAATGAAATAAAAATAAATATTCAACCAATGTTTTTAGATTTTTTATTTGTTATATAAAATATATATTTAAATAAAACTCATATCTAAAAGGTTGATATTATTTTTGTAGTTGATGATTTCCTAAATATATATAGTTTTTTATTTGCGTGCTCGTATTTTTCTTCTATTGTTACGTAAAATTAATTTGATATCTATTTTATATTTATTATTAATAATTAGTGAGTGGGAATTTGATACGGAAGAAAATAAAGTATAATTAGTATTATGTCTGTTTATTCAACAAAACAATGTTACCTAAAATTTTCCCTTTTAATTTTTAACCTTTCTTTCTTTTTTTTTTTTTTTTTTTATTTTTTCCCAAATTTTATTTTTTTTTTTTTTTTTTTTTTTAAAATTTTTTTTTTTATTTTTTTATCTTTATTTTTTTTTTTTTTTTTTTTATCAGTATTTCCCAAATCATAATCATTAATTTTTTGTTTCACATAGAATTTTTCTTATGTTATAATACATTCAAACACAAAATGATTATTAAAAATAATACAAATACCAGAATAAAATTTGTATACAATAGGATGTTTTAAATTAAGCAAATTAAGACACGAAATGAAACACAAGCTCCACTCACAAATTTTAGATCATCAAAACATAGACCCCGTTTGAAATTGAACTCGAACAGTAACTTTGATGATGAATATGAAAGTGATTGCATGATTTATATAAGGGGATATCAAATAATTTTAAGAGCCAACACTGATAAACAAAGAGAGCATTAATCAGAAATTTGAAAAAGAAAATTGTACGAGTCTTGTCAAATGGATGGTGATTTGTTCTTACTTTCTTGAAAGTTGACATATCAAATCCAGTGAAATGGGAATCTAGTCATTTCTTATGTTTTTTTCCATCATAATCAGCTAAATATGTTGCCTCAGGCAGAAAAGGTGCTTTACAATATATAATTTGTGTTATTTAATATCGTCCTCTATCTCTTCATCTTTTTCTTCACGAAAAAATTCAGTCTCCGTCGTTCTTCACAATTATTTCGTTTATTTTAAATAAAAAGTAAACTCCAGAAAACGCAAAAATAAATAAAAATAAAGATCTTTAAATAAAAATTTCTTAATTCTAAAAAGATAATAGTACTGTATGGTACTATTTATCACATACAAAAAAAAAAGTTTAAATTTGAACAACCCCAATTGAAGTTATAAAGATAATTTGACCTAATCTTAAAATGAATTGGCCGGTTGAGAGGCAGAGGTATATTATAATTAATGAATGATATCTACAATTAAAAAAACAACAACCATGATAATCAAATACTACGTAATGAAGTAAAATAATAGAATAATAGGCACCAATGGTTTGAAGCTAAGATGGTAAGCAAGATGGTCACTATCCTCTCATAAATTGGTTCAGAACTCGTGCATCATGTCAAGGGTCATCTTAATTAAATTCTTAAAAATTTGCATTTTCTTTGGCCTTTTTGAACTCATCACTTTTCTTCCTCTTCTAACTTCGATTCTCATAATTTCATCCAAGAACCCAAGCGTAAACTCTAAGAATGGACATGGCACAGGAATATATAATAAATGGAATATGGTTTTTTCGTTGCACTTACACAAACATGTGGTGCTTCCTTTATTGATTTATTTTTGGTGTTTGTCATTTCATCCTAGCTGTGCAATTTCTCCTCGTTGAAATACAACTCCACGAGATTCCTTTGGTTGCTGATAAAGTTCCAAATCCTGCTGATACTGTGTTGTACCTTTACGTTAAACCAACACTAGAATGAATTTTGAAATGGAATATTTATATGATTAAGCTCCAATCTCAGTGCATGAAGTGCATATTAAATGGCTAAATCAGATCAAGAAAAGAGTTAATTATTGAACATAATTGCTAAGGCTTAGGTTGCTGTCGCTTAATAGTTTGCGCCGGCAGCAAATTATAGAAACAAGATACATTCTACCAAGTGATCGAGAGTTAAATAATGGCATGTCCTAATCTAAGCTCCACTGATAATCACCCTCTACATTATTGGGATTATTATTTTAGATTAATTATTGAATGCATAAACAACCCACATTGCCCCATTCGATGAGATCACTTTGAAAATAATTTAACACCTAAACAAACATATGGCACACTCACATATATGGTTGGGGAATGGACGTGTAACATTTTTTTATTCACAAACCTCAACCATTGACCCAACCCTTTTAAGCTTAGTCGTTGCTTAAGCTACCTCATGAACTCAACTATAATTTTTTTCCACCAGATCAAAGATTAATCACTTCTCCCAAAAATAAGTAGTCTAGAGAGAGAGAAAGAGGGTAGGGAAATAATTTAAGAAGAGGGGTATCACAGCACAACCTGATCAGAGAGAAGTCACATGGTGATGATTTTGAAGATCACAGAAGTGGGGTCTAATTAGGCAGTGAATGAGTTAGGTGCAATTCCCTTTCTGGCATAGTGGTGTTGTGTGATATATGAGTGTGTGAATTGAAGTTTGCTATGTGCACAGAAACATCATACATTATTGGAAACAAGGCTGAGATCCATCAAACCAATTCATCCAAACCCTGGTGACACAAAAACATCTATGCCCATCCATGACTATCCTTGCCCCTCACTGTGCCACAAAAATCTTACCTTAATTACTTTTCCTCTTTTCTTTCTCTAAAATGGACAACATCATCAGGGTAGGTATATACTACTTCCTCACAATTTTACAATTAAGTTAAAATGGACAAAATTTTACAATAAAAATTAAATATTTTTTCTCTTGTTATAATCAATCACCGTTGAAATATTTTTCTTTTGAAATTCAGAATTTTATTGAAAAATACACATCAAAAAATTATATTTAAATTATTTTTCACATTGTTAAGTGACGTAAAACTATTAAATATTCATCGTTCCTTTTTAAATTAGTTGGGTAGACCTATAAAGAAAAAATCCAATCAAATGTAGGGGTTTAATTTAGTGATAGATTATTATTTTTTCTTTATTTTAAGATTAGATGTTAAAGCATCTTAGAGTCTATATTATATTCTTTTTTGGAAATTACCCTTTCATCAATAACTTATTCCATCTTAGAATAGGTATACTTCCTCATAGCTTTGACGGGGAGCATTTAGTTTAAAACGAGCATTCAGAAAAATAACAAAAGAAAAACTCAATAATAAACGCATAAGTAGTAAATTAAGGAAATAATCAATGATCAAGAAAAAGTAATTTAAGTATTGCCTGATATTGTAACAATTAGGCTGAATTACTTTTTCTGTATTCAATTTTGATTTTTCCTTTTTAAAACAATGATTTGTCTTTAATATTTTAAACTTGTGTCAATTTAATTCTCTTAAATTAGTTTTCATTTACCCTTTCAAGATAGTATTTATATATCTACATGGAAAATATATAAAAACAAAAGTATACTAGTTACATTTTTCATAAAATTAGAGGGCAATTGGATAATATTTTAGTGTCTCCATGAAAAATATTAGAGAGTGTAACCTAATGAATCAGGTGTGAATGGCAATGAAGAGATTTGAGTAAAAACTAAGAAGTGATGATGAATGTTTAAGGTTTGGTGTAGGGTTGTGGCAGTAGCAAAAGACGTAAAACATTGAAAATGAAAGAAGGATAAGCAATTGTGATTTTTTGGTCCCAAAAGAAGCAAGGTTATGCAGATTGTGCCACTATTGTTGAAGCAACTTTACACTGTAAACAAAGGGAAAATTGAATGATGGATGTCCACTTTTTTAGAGGAAGTCATTGCCTATCCCAAACAATCCCCACATGCATGTATTTCCATGTGATCTTGGACATCTTCGGGTCCCTACTCCTAATCATGTCCATATAAACTTTATGTGTAGGGTTTCAAGCCCAATTACATTCACATAATCATTTTACTTTTTCCTTTCCTAATTACACCTATATTTCACTCTTTACTTTTTTTCCTTATCTACCTACAAATTCTAGTATATCACTTATATATTCTATTATATGTCAATGTTATGTTAAAATAACATCATTTTAAACTATAATATATGTAAAAACATGTTTTTACACCAATCGTTTATTTCTGAACAGAAAAAATTGTTTGGAAAATGAAGTGTAGGATTATTATTATTATTATTATTATTATTATTATTATTATTATTATTATTATTATTATTATTATTATTATTAGTGATGATACTGAAATTATAAACAGATTACTAACTATTTTCGAATAAACATTTTATGTCTTGTTTTCATAAAAGAATCTCTAGTAGTATGGTGTTTATTCTCCTTCAATAAAATGTAAAAGGTAATATAAGTAGAAAAAAATATAATTTTCCATGGAAATCACAAAAAGATACTTTTTCCATGGAAATAATCCTGAAATCATTAACTCTTTGATTGATAATAAATTAAAATAAACACAATCTTAATATTTTTTTTATTGAGTTTTATGTTATTTTCAAACATTTAATTTTCTTAAAAATATATATAACTAAAAAAGTTCAAGAGAATAAAAGTGAGAAATAAAGATGGATGAGGTGTTCATTTTCAAAGCATGACTTACTAAATACTAGCTTTTCTTGTGCAAGAACTAAATTCATGACATCAATTTTTGAAATGAATATTTTCTTTCCAAACAAATCACAATTTGTTGATAATTGGATTGTTATATTTTTTACTTGTAAATTATTTTCCAAAATTTATTATCAAACATTTAATTTTCTTAAAAATATATATAACTAAAAAAGTTCAAGAGAATAAAAGTGAGAAATAAAGATGGATGAGGTGTTCATTTTCAAAGCCTGACTTACTAAGGAAACCTTTTCCTAAATAGAAGTTTTACTTTCAATTATTGTCAAATAGTATTTTTTTCTGTCCACCAATCAGAATCAAACTTCAAATGTTATGTGATATGTAAAACGTATATCAACTTGATTGGTTTGAAGAAGGTACGGGGAATTTTAATGAAAGAGATAAGAGGAAAAAGTGACTTGGTTTAGTTGAAATTTTAAGAATACTTTATCATTAATCTAAAAGTCATAAATAACTTTTTATCTTATTCAAATGTCTTACACATTGGAGAATAAATAAATATAGGAAGAGATGAATTTTAAGTGTCCTAAATTATTTTTCTCTCTCCTCCAATTTTTTTTTAATTAGATAATTTTTTTTTTAAAAAAAATTCTTGTTTCTCCTTCCTCCACTTCACACTGTATTTTGGAATTTTGCCTCAATTTATATATGAAAGTCCAGTATACAATATGAACATGAGAATTAAATCTGATGAGAAAGGTTTGGTGAAGATATAACAAACCCATTTTTAATTCCTTTGAAATATGACTATACTCGATCAAATTCAATCATGAGCCCTTTCTGTCTGCATATTTTGGGTCCACTCAATTAATCTACTTATTTAGTGCACCATTTCAAACAATCAACAAAACCCCACACACTAACCAAACACCATATAACATATCTCTCTCAGTATCCCTGAAAAATACTCAAGATCGTTTATTTTTAAAGGAAAATATTGAAGACAATTGATAACTAGTTGCTTTTTTCAATTAGGGAAGTCAATAATTTTTTAAGTTTGGTTACATGATCTAGACGTTGTTTTCCCCGTAGATTTGTATAATAAGGAAGCCACGCCAGCTACAAATTAAACGAAAAATTAAGCAAATTAATAAATATACAAGAAAGATTCCAAAAGAAAGCTAAATTAAAAGTGGAAATGTGTAAGTGGTTATTATTCCTTTTGGAATAAATAACATATGTAATGATCATAAGCTTTTTACAGTATCGTCTAATTAATTATAAATAGACTTAGGTGAGGACAAGTTTGCTTAACTTTTATAATAATTATATTAAATGTTCTGTGCTGATTTTTTTGTTAATTAATAGTCTAATTTCTTTGCATGGAGACTGTATATTTATTTTCTTTTATATGTAAACGTCAATAACTATCCATTTATCAGAGGGTGACAGTGAAATGATGTTCACTAGTGACGGAAAATAATTTAATAATTCTTTTTAATCTTTCTTTACTTTCAAGTTTACAAAACTAAGAACCCTAATCTCACGGAACATGGTAACGACACATCTTAACCCTAAAAAGATGGGAACCAAAAAGACGTATCCCTAAAAAAGTGTCCCGTCATCCCCTCTATACTCATTCTTACAAGACTCTCTACTGTACCATTAATTAATCTCAGACCATTTTTTCGTTGTACATCACAAAAATACTATGCAATAATTCAATATCCATTAGCTTTCACATCCAACCCTAATTTACAAGTAGATATTCACCTAAATCTAAGTTGTCATCCACTGTGGCCACTGTAGATTTGGCAGAAACCTTTAACTTCCTGCATAACTTTTGGCACTTCAAAATCTTGAAGACTCTAGTCTAACTCAATTTGTCATCACAACCAGTAACTTGAAGTTCTCAACACAATTTGACTGTTACTTGCAACATTATATTTATTCTAATATATATTATATTTTTAATAATATAACATGACATTAATAGTGATATTACGAGTGTTGAATAGATATATTTGAGAAGAAAATATGATATTCCGTAGTTCATTGGTTCTTTCCTTCTCTGTAATGGGATTTGTTTGGCTGCTATATATATATGCATATGCTATTCATTCGGATAAAGTAAGCTACTAGCTACAAGAGTTTATTTTCAAGAAATATAATCTGTGTTAGAATCATTATTCGTGGTATAAGATGATAACTCTGATATTCTTCATGATAGCCTAGCACGTGCTTGGTTTGTAACGTGTAAGCTGGTTTTGTTAAAAAAATCAACATCCATTCTTATCATCGATTTGTTATAATGTATACCACGATACATAAAAAGATGATGATAATGATGATAAATATCTTTTTCTTTTCAATAAATAAATATTGTTGGGCAAAAGAACTTTGAAAACTACTTTACAAGAAGTCCAACCCAACTGAGTTATTTAAGGACTTCTATATCCAATAAGGACACCTTCTTCCTGCACCTCCATAAAATTTAAAAAATGATCATTATATGTTTGATGAAGAAAAATAAAATAAATCTTACACTCCATAATCCTTTTACATTGTATAATCTGAAATTAAAAAATTATATTAAGAATCGTACAATCTAAAATAAATAAAAAAATGTTATATTTTAAATTATACAATTCAAAATTAAATCATATAATTTAAAATACAGAAATTATATTTCGAGTCATATATGTCAGAATACAAAATTTTTATTCTTAAATTTCCAATACAAAATTTAAATATAAAATTATATTTTAGGAGTATACAGTTCAAAACAGATACTTTTATAATTTCAAAAAAAATATGGAGGTGTTGGAAGAACTCATGGAGGTTTGCACGACCCAATAAGCCCCATTGATGTTTTTGGGCTTTGAGGTTTCTCTGCTCCCGCTTCTGGCGTTTTTCTCTTCATGGACTCCTATGGGCCCTTTGTTTTCATATATTGCCCCAAATAAAAAAAAAACTTTATACGTTTCTAATTAATTAAAACTAAATTAGTAAGAAAATAGTGTATTAAATGTTCGGATTTATAATGAATTTTGAATTTAGATTAATATAAATATATAAATTAAAAACATTTCATACAAAACTACTAAACATCACACTATTTTATCAAAGGGAAAGTAAATTCAATTTCATATGGATGTTTGGAGAAGGAAAACAGTAATATACATAAATAAACAAAAATAATTCTTATGACAATATATTTTGCGATTTAGTGAGATTATTTTTAAAGTATCATTCAACTATTTAAAATTTTATTTTCAATACCAAGGTTTAAAAAATGATTTAATTGAAAATATTTTTAAATAAAGTTAATTAGTTTTCTTAATTAACATAATTAACTTTTTCTATATAGGAGATAAAAATAAATAAAATATTAAAATTGCTGGTCACTAAAACTTCATCACTATTTAATAGATTAAAAATTACCTTAGATATATTATTTAGAATAATTATTATAAAAGAAGAAATTTATCATTTAAAATAATAATTAAATTTTTATATTTCCTATACACTCAAATTAAATTAAAAATATTGATTTTGATTCAAGCTTAAAACCACGTTGCTGTGAAACCTTGGATAGTGCCACGTAAACATCACCGGAACCAAAACCACAACGCAACATCATCGTCAGCATCACCGTTCAAAGGTTCGGAGTAGACGCTGGAAATGTCCACTGCGAGAGTTCAAGTTTCGGCGTGCGCGCTTTCCACTGCCGTCAACCACCTTCGTCTCCGCCCAAACGCCGTTGTTTCCTTCTCCAACCATTTCAAGAGGAAGTCTCTGAGGGTGGTGTCAATGTCTTCCGTTCCCCCTTCCCAGCCCTTCGAAATCGCTGTTAAAGCTTCCATCACCACACCCAATAGGCTCGGCGACTGTAATATAACATGTTCACCTTTTTATGCATTTCTTTGTTTCCTTTTGGTTTAGTTTTGAACATCTCAATGGTTTCTTCGATGCAAATCGAATTACTGTCTCGTTAAGGGAATGGTGATGTGCATGAAAGGATTGGGGAAAGAGAAACTTGGGCATGGTGAAGATGAAGGGACGAAAATCAGGATGTATCTGGACTAAAATTATGTCCACGTGCATTCTCAATTTTCACTCATTTGTCTCTTTCTTTTCCACTAACTATAAGGGCTGTTTTGTTGTGGAAATGTTTTCTGTTGTCATGTTTCTACCGAAATTTGCAAGAAATGTAATCATTAAGGCCTTGTTTGAATAAACATCTCAATAAGTATATAAAAAGAAGAAAATAAAAATGTAAACTTAAGTTTTTCATACAGTTAGTTAATGTATAGTTAAAATCATCTTTTTTAGAAGCTAAACAAGACAACTTTATGCCTAAGTTAATTTTGATTGATGTTATTGTAGAAAGTTAAATCATTTTACCTTCTTGTTTTCTTCTCTTACAACTGCATACTGAGAACTTGGCCGAACAGCCTTTCCCGCTCTCATAGTATATGTATGAGTATGTGTAACTATAAAGAAGCGATTCGGTGATTTATCGTGTTTTGGGATGTAGGGTAGTAGGGAATGATTGCTCGAGTATTTTATTTCAATTCCATGATGTAGGTAATGCCAAAAAGAGCCTTCATCCTGGAATTAGAGATAGCTAATCATGCATGTATTTTGTATTTAAGAAAGCAAATAATGATTTTTTGTTGGTATTTGAGCCTTAAACTTGGCTGGACTAGCGTAGTTCCTATATACAATTTTGAATTGCCTCTTCAGGTCCTTTTTGCCAAAGGGTATTGCTAACACTGGAAGAAAAACATCTACCTTATGAACCCAAGTTTGTGGATTTGACCAACAAACCAGAATGGTATCTTCTATTCTTGGGCTAAATTTGTTATTTATTTTACAGTTGCTATCTTCATAAAACTGAATCACCTACAAACCACATGTCTGGTTCTCATACTACTTCAGTTGTTTTCTTCCTTACAGTTTGTTTTGTTGGTTTAGGTTCCTTAAAGTCAATCCTGATGGTAAAGTTCCTGTCATAAAGTTTGAGGAGAAGTGGGTTCCGGATTCAGATGTTATTACTCAAACATTGGAAGAGAAATATCCTACCCCACCATTGGTCACCCCACCCGAAAAGGCCACAGTGTATGCATTTTGCTTATAGATGTAGTTGTTCTTAGTTGTACATTGCTTTAAATTTTTAGAAAAATGCATTATGAACTCATACATGCGTAAACACAATTTTCTTTCATAGTCCATCTTTTATTTACTTACATTTTTGTTTTCCTTCTCCTTGTCAACCTATTATTTTTTTTATGTTTACATGAGTATATTAAAACTAAATGTACTCCAATTGCCTAATGCATGGATGTGTTTTTGTTCTGTAGGGGGTCAAAGATCTTTTCTACATTTATTGGATTTCTCAAGAGCAAGGATCCCAATGATGGAACAGAACAAGCATTAATAAGTGAACTGAGCTCTTTCAATGATTACCTAAAGGAAAATGTATGACATTTTTTCTGCTCTTGTCTCTGCTATTTGTTTGCAATCTTGATTAGGTTTTAGGCATAGAAGAAGTACTGTGCATTTTTTTCAAACAAACCATTATCCTCTCTTGCATGCTTCCCCTTTGTCAAATAATTTCTTCACTTCAACCCTGGTAAGGTTTAAGCTAAATGATGGTAAAGTGTGAAAATTGAATTACCTGCAGTTGGTATACCTATATTTAAAAGGATTTTTCATTAGATTGTTTTCTTCTGTGCGTGCATTTAATACAGAATTGAGATATGGTAAGGATAAGCTTTAGCTTGGGATACATGGTAACCTATGTATGGCAACTTCCCCACCCTCTCGTCTGTCTTTACCTTTTCCTTTTCCTTGTAAATCTTGGGTTTAATATGCGAACTTGCATAACAAACTCATTCATCCAACTTCAATATATATTTTATGTTTATTCATGTAACATTCATCACCGCACTAATGCCTTTTATACTCCAATTACATAAGAGGTTAATACATGTTACAACAAATAAATGGGGATCATGCATCAACTTAATTGAGCTGATAATACAAAGCTGGTCAACTAATAAATGCATGCTATATATTGTTGATTACTTGGTATAATTGAAAGTTATTCTGCAAACAATTACTTTAAGCAAACAACTTAAATTCCATATGTTTGTCTTCAACAGGATGAAATTTTATTGTACTTTTGGTTAAAATGGCTGTTTTATTAAAACTATCTTAGGATTACAATTTCTTGACATCAGCTATTCGTGAACTGTAATAAGTAATTTCTTAAATTAATTGTGTCAAATAATTGTAAAGCGCCTATATAACGATTAGATGGATTTGCTTTATTACGTGGAACCTTTGTAGTTCATCTCAAATATTAATTTGGGGTGCTGCTTCAGAGTTGCAAATAGAAACTAGATATTACAAGGATAGCTATATCATTCCTTATGCTATACAGTTATACCCTTTTTCTGCATTATACTGATTAGATGGGTTTGCTTTACTAAGTGGAACTTTTGTAGTTCATCTCAAATATTTACTTGGGGTGCTGCTTCAGAATTAGATATTACAAGAATAGCTATACGATTCCTTATGCTATACAGCGTATAACTTTTTTCTGCATTTTTTCATCGTATTTTTTTAGGATGAAGATTAGTCAGTTGAGTTATTTGCTCTTTCATTTTAGTCATGCTACCTACATGTATTTAAAACTTACACCCATATGAATATGACATTAAATGAATTTTCCCCTATTTCTCCCTGAGTTCAGCCTACCTTTTACAGTTCTTTTGATCACCAGAGTGTTCTTCTACCTTTAAGCTACTTCCTGGTGAGAGACATTTTTTACTTTACTTCCTGTCACAACATCCCAAAGGAAGGACCATGAATTTAGAAGTGAAAGCGATTTGGAGATGCCATTGAAATCCTTTGCGCAAACTGAGCATGTAATTTACTTCCGTCTGCCCAGATAATGTATATAAGTGAGGGGCTACCTTCACTCTTTGAGCTAGCTTTTGGGGTTAATTCCAAAGCCATATGCTAAGATGGTATTAGAGTGTAAGATAGGTTTGTTATTGGACCAATTACTATATTATCCATGCACAAAACCCAACAATGTTTGGCGGGAGATGGTGTTCTAGAAAAAAAAAACCCAAGTTTCATTAACCAGAGATAGTGTCAATATGATGTATATAAGTGGGAAACATTCCTTACTCTGAGCTACATTTTGCCATTTTGGGGTTGAGTTAAGCCCAAATTCATACTTTAAGAACATTTGCCTCTGCAGGTGATAAAGTAGAGACTGACACCAATTTGCAGGCCAAATTTATTCAAGCTGTAAATCAAGGAAGCCTTGTGTGCACCACTATCAGTCAAAATGTGAAGCAAATTTTTGTTATACATGTCACTAATCCTCGTTGTCTGATAATTAGAAACTCCTGATAACATGTTCATGGAGAGCAACGGGCAAATTGATTGCACAGTATTGTGCTCATTCATGTGACGATTATCATTGACCATCTCAGTATTTTTTTCCTCATCTAACTCAATCAAATGGAGCTGGCCATTCTGATGCTTGAACTTGCCAGGGGAGAATGGCTCGTCACAGAACTAATCTCTGGTACTAGATGTGACAATGACAGCTGACCCTGAAACACTACTTTGGAATGTATAGGTTCTAATAAAAATTCAATCCATGAATCGATTAGGATTCGTTGGGATGAACTTTTAATGCTTCATTCCAAGAATAGTGGACTGGGTAAATTGAAAAATAAGAGAAAGAGAACGTATTTCACATAGGGATGTCAATTCGACCCAATGGATATCCATAAAATTACCAATCAAATGGATCTAGGTATGAAATTACTCAAAAAATTGTCAGTAAGGTACTATACCACCCAACTCCTTCCCTTATGCATGTAGTGTATTTTAAAACTGTAAGGTGGAAATTCTCAAGGGAACTAGCTCTTTGATTAAGTTAAGGTGCCTGATAACTCCAGTAAATATGTGTCTATTAATGATGGTAAAGAACTTTGATCCAAGATCGTTATATGTTTACAACTTGTAGCTAGAAGGATTTTGTGTTCTTATTTATATCCTTCTAGAGTCTATGTAGGCTTTGAGGAAGGGTTTTCTTGTTATTATCTATAGTTTACACTGTTAAACAAATTGCAGGAAACTTTCTACTTTATTTAATTGACTGTTTTTTTTCCTTTCTGCAGGGCCCTTTCATCAACGGTAATGAGATATCTGCAGCTGACCTATCACTTGGACCAAAGCTATATCATTTGGAGATTGCTCTGGGGCATTATAAGAAATGGGCAATACCTGATTCGCTTACCTCTTTGAAGTCTTATACGAAGGTATGTTCTAGACGAGCCTATCTACTCAACATCTCCAATACATTTTTTATACTTCAAGGCACTTTTCAAAACTAAAACTGTGTGCATGAAGCTACTTCCCTAGATACATATGTATGCTGATGATGATTCTCAAACGTTTATGGTTTATTAAATATGAGGTAATCATGTCCAAAAGATATTCAGAATTGTCGATGTCGAAGGTCTACATATGCTTATTAACAAGAAAGGCCAGCGCTCTGATATTCTTGAGAACATAAAACTTGAATCATTTCATTAAAGAAGCAGAAGTATCATCTGCTTCTGAATACCTTAAATGTTTACTAATGACTGTTCCAGTTTCATTCACCAATTTATATTAATGAGAATCTCTTTGACTAATTTTGCTTATGTATGTTACATCCTAGTGTTAGTTTCTGAATGAAGTTAACTAACTGATTGTATGTCAGATAGTTGAGCCATGGTGAGTTAGAATTCTTTGTTTGATTTTGCCATGCGTGTAGCTAATAATGCTTTGAAAACTCTTTTGTGGAAGTTGGTGTTTGCTATAGCTAATAATGGTGAAAATGTAGGCCATTTTCTCGAGGGAATCGTTCATTAAAACAAGTGCACAACCACAGGATGTGATTGAAGGTTGGCGCCCTAAAGTAGAAGGTTAATAATATCCACTGCTCACACGGTATCATTTTCATTACACTCTCACGACTATACCCCCGAGGAATAGCCATGTATCAACAATTCAAAGACCTCTATCGTTTTGTATTATAATCTTACTCGTTCACTATGAATTATGGAATAAATATTTATTAAGAATAGGTGGCCTCAGTAAATATAAGGAATCATTAAAATATTGAATTTGCATTATTTATATATGCTTCTACAGTAATAAGGTTAATGTGAAAAAAAAAATGAAAGGAGTATAAAAAAAAAGCAGAGAATTCTCAGGAGTAATTTGCCTCTTTAAAGTTTAGGATTTAGGGTTTTTACTTTCATATTTTTTGGTCTTTATTTGATTTTTTTACTTTTGGGGTTTTAAGATTTGTGTTGAAACTAGTTTTACTAATATTGACCTTATAATAGGGGTTTAGTTCTTACGAAATGCTCACTTCTTATTTTCCTTGATTTGTTGTTGTAGTTTATGGGGGCGAAGATGACATTACTTCGCAATTAAGAATTGATATTTTTTTTTATTTAGATGTTTGATATTTCTGGCTTTTCTTAATTTTCAAATAGTAAGGGTAGCAAAAGTCGGACAAAAACTTACTCTTATTGTGCTTTAACAGAGCTTCATAGTGGTCTGGTGTACTTTAAGAACCTTGGTCCATGTTATCAGACAACTTTGTAAACATTTCATTGCAATTATGTTAGTTGCCAAATATATTTGTAGTTTAATTTTTTATAACTTAAGATCGCATTACTGTTTGGTTGGGGAGGGATGGGAAATTATGTTATCCATTCAAGTTTTTTCTTATGAACTTGCAACATAAACTAGATAGATTTGTTAACACCAAATTGTCATTTTTGTTAATAGAATAATTCAATTCACATGCTTTATTTTAGTTCTATTGAAAATGGATTTATAAATCTGTTTACATTTTTTAAGCTGTTAAAATAGGAGGAAAGAACGATGAAAGCAATTTGGTATATATTGTGTTTGCTATCGATTGTGAAAGGATACTTATCTAAACGTCGTGTTGTTATAGCTAATATTTTCTGTAATTTTCAGTAATGTTTTTACTATACCCACAAGATGCCTGAAATAAATATTTTAAAAAAAGTTATACGATAAATAATAATTTAATACCATAGTAACTTCATTTCAATAATAATTTAACATCATTTAAAAGACTTGACAGCAACTATAATATTTATACGACAGAATTCATAAAGATTTATTTCTCTAACATTTTAGAGTAATAGCAACAAAAATAAATTAAAATTTTCTACTTAATTGTATTAGATAAAAATAATCAAATTGGTTCTTTCACTCTTTTTTTTATCAAAAAAAAAAAGACACTGTAAAAAAAATTGTTGAAAAAGAGGAGGTAATTATAGGTTTTGGAACGTGTTAATGGTGAGAGTGACAGGACGAAGAAAGAAGAAAAAACACCGTATCTGAAGGAGAGGAGAGAGGGTTTGCGGGACCCACCTCACTGCATTCAATGTCATCCCCAACCACATCTTCTTACATTCATCCATCAAAAATTAAAACCACGCCACGTCATCGATCCCATCCCATCCTCTCCCCAGATCAAGATCCAACCATCCCATTACCACCGCTTCCGTTCAAAAACAAACAAGCTTTTTGCTTTTTTTATTATTTATTTTATTTATTTCTCCCTTCAAATCAGATCCTTCTGCTCCAACAAGACAGTCCTGTGTGAGAACTCCGAAAGCTTAAACTTCACTTCCTAAGGTACTATTGGAATCCGAGGTTCCAAACCCTCGTTCAAACAAACTCTGCAACTAACTTTAATGGCAACTGGAGACTTCATTAATAAATCCCTTTCACTTCCTCCATACCCCGAGGTAAGTACATTCTAACCACCTCTTTATTTTCTAACAAAAATATTACCATCTCAATTTTCCTACCCCTAATTCCTCTAAAAAATTAACCTTTAATTTTTCTATTTCAGATGATTTTGGAGGCGATTGAGGCGCTGAATGAAGAGAATGGCTCCAATAAAACGTCAATTTCAAAGTACATAGAATCTGGGTACGGCGTATTGCCTCCGGGCCACAAGGTACTGCTCAATGTGCACCTTGCAAAAATGAGGGACAGTGGGGTACTCGACTTTTGGAAGAATAACTACACCAAGCGTGACCCAAACGCGCCGCCGCGGCGTGGCCGTGGCAGGCCACCCAAGCCCAAGGAGCCTCTGCCTCCGGGCACCGTCTTGTCACCGCCCAGGCCCAGGGGCCGCCCCCCAAAGGGCCCAAGTGACACGCCAAGGCCACCCAAAGCCTCGGCTGGGAGTGGCAGGCCCAGAGGCCGGCCTAGGAAGGTGGCCCGGCCCGCTGGAGCGTTTGGCGAAGCATCGGCTTCCCCTTTGAAGCCCAGCGGGAAGCCCAGGGGAAGGCCTCCGAAAGTGAGGCCCGAATTGACAGAAAATATTGCTTAGTAGTAATATTAAAGCCCACAAGGCTTGCATGGATAGGGATGTGTTGTTTCTGCAAAAGTGGAACTGAATAACTGTGTGTTGACTGGAGTCTTTTGTTTGTACAATTGTGAAGTTGCTGAGACTTTGATGTATGTACATTGTAACTGTGAAAATAGGACAATGGGTAGAGGTAATGGAACCAATCTCAAATTCTTCATGTGAAGAGTTTGTGTGTTTTTTAATCTTAAACTGATTCTTGTCTAAATCTCTCTACAGCGTTGCTTGCATATTTTGATTGGATCAAATTCGGGAAACGGTTATTTATTTCTCAAAGCCTTTTAAAGAAATTAGTAAAAGTTGAAAATTGAGATGGAATTTTGGGTCATGAATCTTTGTCAGTGGCTAAGATTTGGTTGTTGCACTGCTTTGTTTGATTCATGAGCACAAGATAAAAGAAATAGAGTGAGAAAAAGGGGAAAATTAAAAGAAAGTGAGATGATTGTCGAGTAATTTGATAGAAAACAAGTGAGGTGAATGAGACTGGTATGAAAGACAGATTCTTCGGTATTTTAGTTTATATAGTATAATCATAGAAGGCATGGTAATATTTTTCAACTTTGCTCTTGTTTTTGCCAGATTGGAGAGTGGTTTTGTGTAAAAACCTTTACATGGCTAATTTATAAAAAACAAATATAGTAAGCATTTTTTTTAAAAAAAAACTTTTAGGATAATTGCTGAAAAAATAAAAAAAATACAATACATAATAATTCTGTATTGAATGAAAATGTCAAACATTTACAATATTAATACATAACAACTTTTTGTTACAGTTTATCTAACAACATATCTTTCATCAACAGTTAATAATTGATTAAGTATTCCATTTTCTTTATAAAGTGTTATATTTAATTGTGAAAAATCAAAACTATAATCAATTTTTCAAGGTTAAGTATTTATATCTGCATATCTTGTATTTCAGAATTAGACATTGTTAAAAGATTTAAAGTTTCATTCATTGTAATGTAAACTTTTTCATGTTTATCCTTCTCCAACAACTGATTTTTTTAAGTATAGTTTTAAGTCTATTAGAATATATAAAAATACATGTATATTTTTGACGTTGATATTTAGTCTACATGTACTTTATATACTCTGAACACGTATACATTTACAAGTATAAAGAAAAAAACATAAATATAAAACATCTTGTCTCACTCGGAAACTTTCTTGAAATATCCTATTTATAAAAGGTAGGATTATAATTCTAAATAAAGCAGATTAAAAAGAATTTAATATTAATATATTGTTATAAAATTAAAAAATATTTAATTTTAAAATTATAATTAAGAAATAATTAAAAATTTAAAATAGTTTAATCAATTTTAAATTTATATTGATATTATAAATATTATTTGAAGAGTTTATGTATACTGACACATTATTATTTAATAAATAACATTTTTTTTAATTTTTTCTTAGTAAATTAATATTGATTTTAAACACACATTAAACAATTAAGGAACTTTATAAATTATTTTTTTATTTTTTTATTATTTTATCATATTAACATTATTTATTTATATGTCATTTATCTATTTTAGTATTTTACTTATTTCTTGTTTCTCTCTAAGTTCCTCACTTGTCTTGTTCATTTCTTTTATTTTTTTCACTATATACTTTTTTTTCTGACACTTTTATTATTATTTTGTATTATTATTTCAATTTGAGTATTTGATTATCAGGTCATTATTCAATTCAAAAATTATTTTGTTATTTTATTATCAAGTAGAAATCAATATTAGACTTATAAATTTATGTCAAAAGTCATTTTATTTTACATTATATTTAATTACTTTCAAAATAACTCATGTAGATTTAAAAAAAAACATTACAAATTTAGAATTTATAAATTAAATTTAAATACTTATCAGAAAATAAAGCCTAAAGATAAAAAAAAATGAAGACTTTTATCTTAATATTGCATATATGTTTATAAATTTTATTCAATGTTATGTGTATTGTAATTTTCAATTTTATATAGAAGTATACAAATATGTCAACTATAAGATATAAGTCAGATATTCAAAACTTAAAAAAAAAATAACTTTTTGTATAAAAATAATTTTAAAATAAAATTATCATAATTTTACTTGTTTATTCATTTTTTAAAAAAATTATTATTTTTATTTGCTTTAAACTCTTTAAAACCTTGTTCCAAACAAAAGATAAACAAAAAAAAAAAATTCAATTTGACATATAATTACAAATATCATAATATTGAAGAAGTTCGTAATAAATTTATAAGTATCATTCATATAAACTTATAACAAACTCTTTTTGAATAAGTTGGCATTCATAAGTGACATATTATAATAGTAATGTAATAGTTAGTCTGATGATTTAATATATATATTATCAAGCAAATTCATTTAATGTTTGTAATGTGTAATCACACTATTTTGTAGCTAATAAATTTTATTAAATTTCCTTTTCTTAAAGTAAAAAAACTTATTTTATTTTACTTTTACTAACACAGTGATTCAACTTATAAGTCATAGACTTTCCAAAATATAACACTTTAATTATTAATTAAGCATTTTATACATCTTTTATTATATATAAATATTTTGTAATATCTTTTATTATAATTATACATCAATACATATCCACTTGCATTTATATACATGCTAATATATAGTTTAGTGCTATAATATACACTGGGTTAATATAAATACATATAAGTGACACTAATGCGATCTATAAGAAATATTGTAATCAAATCATCAGAAGTATCAAAAGGGTTGATCATTGTTTCGTAAACGTTATTACGTTATACTCAATGTTCATACTCCATTGCAAACAAAAAATATAATTTGTATCACAGAAAGAAATTAAAAAGTCATCTATTCACGATATATATATATATATATATATATATATATATGTTTTTATATTTTATCATTTAAAGAAAAAACAGAAAAAAGAACAAATATTGTAGAGACAGACTAAATAATATGAAACAAAATAACATACATATATAATTTTTTCTTTTATTCTATAAAAACAAATATAAGTTATCTTTTATTATCGTCCCTTTATTTTAATATATTAACTTTCATGTTTTCAATAAAAACGTTAGAGAGTGATTCAACATTTAAGATATTGATTTGGTTATTATTGTATTCTTTTTAATATTTATTTGGTTACTTTTTAATTTGTATCCAATTCAAATTAAAACATATTTAAATTATAAAAATAAATAAAAATTGAATTTAATTAACATTTATTAAATTAACTAGTTTAAATAAAATGAATCACGCTTGTGGAAAAACACATGAATTTTTTAAAAGATAAAATAAAATATTAAATAATTTGATAAAAAATTAATTATTTTTAAATATAAAATTATAACTATATAATAATATACTCTGTTCAAAAGATGTATATTTATTATGTAATTGTGTTCTTTTATATTATTTACTAAATAATTTATTAAGTAGTTTCAATAAATATTTTCAATCCAATAAACTAATTTGTCCTATGATTTTATTAACTGGAAAAGCTTATCAATTAGAAATCTTATATGCTAAAAAAATACTAGTGTATGAACGCACAATAAACACCGTGAATCAAATTTTCTTTTCTAACCAAAATTTAAGATATGTATCTCATATTTCTAAATAATCATCAAAATTATTCCATTTAACAATAAAGATAAAATAAAATATTAAAAAGACCTAAAAATCGTTTTTAATATGCCTTTAAGAAAGTACCATTATCAAATTAGAAACAACCACATAGAATTTCAATCAATCATAAATTTTATTATAATCCTTTTTCTATGAATCATAACAATTGACTAATATAATATCCATGAGTTAAGATTTTTTACAGTTAAAAAGAATAATATAGTAAATAATAGATATAGTGAGTATTCAATTAAGAATAAAAGTAAATGATGGGAAAATGATTAGAATCTTCATAATAAATTATTGTCATTATTTAAGAAATATAGGACAAAACACTAGAATGAATTTTTTGGTGATACATTATTATAATCGTGATAAATATATTATCACTCTTATAATCAATTCTAATATGTAGAATTTATTTGAGTCACATTTGATGTGGGAATTGTTGTGACCAGCGTTTGTTCTGCTTTATCGTAGGACACGGAACGAAGGAAAGTCAAAAGACTGAAAAGCCCCCGAGAGCATTTTAAAACGACCCAAAGGGTACGTTTCTTTCTGAGAAGCTCTAAACCCAAAAGCACTCTTAGGCTGAAACCCTAAAACCCCATTTTATGTGTGGATCTTTCCTCTCCTTTTACATCCAAACCCTAATTTTTACCCCCGCTTATATTATTTATCGATCCTTCGTCCCCCCAAAACACTCAATCGCACGCGCTTCCTCTTTCCTCTGATTATCGCTTCACAACTCTTCACCCGCGTTTCTCTTATCATCTGCAGGTGATTTTTTTTTTTTTTTTTGCATGATTATGTTTTTTTAATTGGGATGTTTCTTGTTCTGTGTGATTGTTTTTCTCTTAAATGGCTGGGTAAATTATGATGGTCGGTGTTTTCTCTAACTAGATCTTTCCACTTTTTCGTTTTTCGCACATTTTTTAAGGGCAGGGTTCCCTGAAAATCTCGGATTTTAAATTTGGGGTCGGATTCATACTAAAAAGATATATTGTTCAGGAAGACAATTGTTGGAGTTTACCCTTGATTACAATGCGTGTCTCAAAAAATTCAGGAAGGAGTTGTTTTGCTAGGATCTGCTACCGAGAGATTGTGGTTTTGAAATCTTTAATTATTTTGGTGTGTTTGCTGGGATGGGTTATTCAGTTCTGGGGGTTGACTGTTGAATTATTATTATGGAAAATACAGTTTTGGGCACTTTATATAGTGTTTGGATAGCTTCCGGACTCGATCGCAGCCCCTAAAATCAGGGTAAAAAACTGAAAGGGTTAAAGCAACAATGAGTTGCATTGGGTTGAATGTGTGGTGGGACACGACTCTTCTAATGTGCGCCACCCTCAAAAACACACTAGTAGAGAATTGAACCGAAGTTTTGTTTTATGAGTTATAACATTGATTGTCTTAGCTCTGGTGTTCTTTATTGTTTAATATCTGTGTGGTTCGATTTTGTTAGGTCTGGGTTGTGTGTATAACTTATTTCTTTGTTTTTGCAGGCCTATATCATTATTGAAATTTTGTGAAGTGTTTGACTTGTGTTAAGTCGTGGTATTATGGCTTCTTCCTTGGATATGTCCCTTGATGATAGAATAAAGAACAGGAGTTACAGAGGAGGTAGAGGTAGAGGAGGACGTGGCAGAGCCCAGCCTGGCCGTGGGCCAAGTGGGGCTCTTAATGGTGGAAGAATCGCTGGTGCTGTTAATAGCAGAAGAATGACTGGTGCTGGTAATGGTGGAAGAACATCTGGCGCTGTTCGTAGAGGTCCTCTTATGGTTAACACTCGGCCATCATCATATGCTATTGCCAAGGCAAGCTCAAAAATCGTGGATGCTTATACATGTGATTGAGAATCTGATATGCTAAAAAATACCCAATTATGAGACGTTCAGCGTTATAGAAACTCAAAAGCAAGTGGAATTCCACTTCTTTAGTAGTTGTTCCATGGAGAAGCTCATGCTCGATCATTTTGCATCATCAATGCCTTTGTCATACTTCCATAATCTCACAATTAATATGAACATAAGAGTTGTTTGCTTTTGTTTTGGGGGGCTTTGCTACAGATCTCTGATGTGTGCAGGAGTTCTTTGGTGATTCCTGACATATTATGTGAAGGAGCTTCATTAGGTGAATTTCAAATTGGAGCTCTTACAAGTAGCACAAACATCATATAAGTATAAGTGGGGTTAAATTCTCTAAACCATGCTAATCCATTTCATTTACATGAGATGACTTAAAGTGTTTGGCCGGTTTTGTGTGGACTGGTGTTTTATTGGATCCTCTTGCTAAGTTGGGTTCTACAGTGCAAGAATTCAGTATACTTCCCTAATTCATGGTATTGCAAAGGAGCTTTTCGCTTAGAATCAGAACTGGAGCTCCCACTAGTAGCATAGCACCGGTTTATATGCAGTGGGTTGAATTCTTACTCCCATTTACCATCTTTCACCTAGAACATTGATGTTTGAGTACGAGTTCTCTTGAATATATATTACCATGGTCAGATCAACTTCGTTAGTAGCGTGTTTTGTTTTTTTATGGGGATTTTCCTGCTCTGACTAATCTTGAAGAATAGTGATTTTTTCTGGTCATAATCTGATGTGTTCTTTTGCCACTTTGGGAACTGTTCTGTTCTTTGGCCAGTCTATTCGCAGAACTAGGCCCTTTCCATGGCAGCATGATTTGTTTGAAGATAGCTTAAGAGCTGCAGGGATTCAAGGAGTAGAAGTTGGCACCAAGTTGTATGTTTCCAACTTGGACCATGGAGTGACCAATGAAGACATAAGGGTACATACTATGCTGTATCATCATATGATTCTTTCTTAGTTGCTGTTTCTACCCAATCTGTGTGGAAGTTCTCTTGAAACTTGATTTGCAACTCAGGAACTTTTCTCTGAGCTTGGAGAGTTGAAGCGTTATGCCGTTCATTATGACAAAAATGGACATCCAAGTGTAAGTATTGGGTTTTTTTTTTTTTTTTTTTTTTTTAAATTTTTTTCTCTTTTTTTTTTTTTTTTTTTTTTTTTTTTTTTTTTTTTTTTTTTTTTTTTTTTTTTTTTTTTTTTTTTTTTTT
>Ga0099824_1001034_pt1 | contig 37286 bp, 17 predicted proteins | sample SiratrowhiteBW_FD_76837 | JGI IMG/M metagenome (GOLD analysis project Ga0099824, IMG submission 76837) | Root nodule microbial communities of legume samples collected from California, USA - Siratro white BW | ecosystem: Host-associated > Plants > Roots > Nodule | place: USA: California... | reverse complement strand
GCTGATTAAATCAAAGCAAAAAAAATTAACCACTTTTGTAAAAATGTATCGGTTTATTGATTTTACATTATAAAACAATTCAGTTTAGTTATTTTTCAAAATGCATTAGAGTTTGACTTATATAATTGTTCGTAACATTTTTATTCAATAAATGTATTACAATGAACTTATTAAAACATACATTTTTTTTTAGTTTAGAAAAAAAATGTTGATTGAACTCTATTATTTTGATAAAAATAATAAAATAATTAGTTAATAGAATTGTTTATTCAAATGTATCTCAAATAATGCAACCAAAGTCTTTTATTTTGTCGACATGGTTAATATAATGTGAAAAATTGCAATCTTTTATATAATACATAGGTAGTTAAGTTTATAATATTTTTTAAATAACAATTTATTCATATTTAGTATTTACATTAAACGTCACTTATAAATTTCATCACTGAAATCATAATTGATAACTCATAATATAATATTCAAAAATCAATCATCAAAGTAAATAAAATACTATATAACATACATGCACTAAAAGCAAATAATATCTGCTAATACCTATAGTTAGAAATTGAATAAATTTATTATGCACTAATTTTTGCAACATTATGTTAGTATTATATCAGTTATCACATTTTTTGCAATTAAAAAAATACAAAAGTGTTTTTCAAATCAAATTGATTCAAAGTACTTTACCTCGACATTGATTTTCAGAATTAGATGAATAAGTCTGGCGTCTTTTTCACTTCACCCTAGTGTTAAGTGTTTGCTATGTTTGGGTTAGTGATAGTAACTCCCCCATTCAAATTTTGAAAAAAATACAGAATATATATATAGATAGTGTTTAACGGACAATTAGACTTTTTGAATTGATTTTTTTTTCTTAATTCTTATACTTATCATAGTGAATTAATAGTTATTTTTGGTGGTGAACTTGTCCGTGCTAATGACTTCAAATGTTAATTATTTGGTGAATGTATTTTAAATATTTTGATGAACTAATTAATTGGTTACATTTTAACACTTTATGTTTTTATTTATTATTTATTTTGCAGGCTGCAATTATTTGGTAGATCAATTCATGCAATTTTTCTTTTTACTTTTCTTGAAAATTGTTACAAGCAAACCTAACTCAAGTCATAATCCAATTAAAGTCAATTTAGGCTGGAATGAAAACTTAGTCTCAGATGCTAGCTTGTACTATTTTTCTCACATGTAGGTTTAATTGAGTTGTCCAATTTTGTCACTTTTATTTAGCCAAAATTATAGTATTTTCATTTAAAAAACAAACCCTTATATTGGACTATTTGGTTATCTGACAAAATTTCGAATCTCTTCGTTTTCGTGTGGAGGCATTTTGGTAATATAAAAAAAATATGAAAAGTGTCATCATCATCTATGATCTTTAATTGATTTTTTAATTTCATAATATTGGATTATTATATGAATGGACAAATGAATGTAGACGCAGGAGTTGGCTGGCTTAGCGTTGAACACTGCTCCATGCTGTTAAAACCTTCGCTGCTCACACACCAATCCAGCTTCAAATTTTCCCGAGAAACTCGCATTTTCCGGTAAAATTACTCTCACATCACTCTCAACTTTCTCAACATCACCGCACTCGCTTTCCATTCCAATTTTCATCTTCTTTCACCGATTTCCATTTTCTTCTCTCTCAATTTCAAGGGCAAGAAACTCTACCAATTCCCGCATGGCGCCTCCAATCCTCTCCCTTGCTCTTCCCTCCGACACCGGTCGAGTTCTGAGCATTCAATCTCACACCGTTCAGGTTTTTCTCTTCGCCGTTTACTCCTCGATTGCTTCTTTAATATATTCAATGTTCCTTCAAGATGTCGCCGACTGTTTCTAGAATGAAGAATAATAGCCTATACTGAAATCAGTATATTGAGATGCTCTTATAAACAAATGCTCTGGAAAAAAAGATGATAAGGTTTATTTATTTTAACATGCGTGATGTTTTGGATTGAGAAAAATGGAATTCTTGGTTTCTTCTTAGTGGTAGTAAAATTTTATGCAACTATGCTTTGGTAATTGGTATTGATAATGAATTGAATGTCATTGTTAGTTGAATGCAGCTGGCGAAGTACTTACCTTGCATTGTGACTGCTTGTTTATTATTCTCAGGGGTATGTTGGCAATAAATCGGCGGTCTTCCCTCTGCAACTACTGGGCTACGATGTGGATCCAATTAATTCCGTGCAGTTTTCGAATCATACAGGCAAGCTGAGTCTTTAATTTTTTCATTCAGTCTCTCAAGACTGAGGCCCTGATATATGGTGTGTGCCATTTGTCAATCTGAACAATTTTAGGTGTGGTATGCTATACTCGTTAAAGTAATACTGCAGTTATGGTTTGATAAATTTGAGGATTATGACGCAGGATATCCGACGTTTAAGGGGCAGGTCTTGAATGGGCAGCAACTCTGGGAACTAATAGAAGGCCTTGAAGGAAATGAGTTATTGTTCTATACTCACTTGTTAACAGGTATTGTAATGTATTTTTGACTGTGAACTTTATGTCACTTACCTCATGAGCTCTATATTAAATAGGGAAAAGTAGACTGCTGATTCAAGTTTTGCCACAATATGCAGCAATCTATATTTCTTAGACGATGTGTTTCTTCAACCAATTTTGTTGCTCTTGAGAAATGCTTCAATTTTTCTAAATGAAAGTAGATTAAATTATTCATTGACTGTCCATTAAGTGTCATATTATTTTGCATGTTTGAGTTCTTGTGTTCTTTTAAGTTATTTTATTCTTCTGATTTTTTGGTCACAAACTTATGTTTATCTCTTTCAAAATCAATATTCTGTATTACTGTTGAGTCGTCCTGCAATATTTCCTTTATTAAAAATTCTAATTGTTATGATATCTATGATATATTTTTGTGAACTACTATAATATTGTCAGTTGTCTTTAATCTTCATCCTGTCAGTTTGATGGGATTTTATTCTGTTCCCTATTTGAATTTCAGGTTATATTGGTTCAGAATCTTTTCTAAACACTGTATTGCAAGTCGTCAACAAGCTTCGGTCAATAAACCCAGGGCTTATATATGGTGAGAATATTGAAGATATGGGATTGTTTGATATTCTGATAAAGTTGAGCTGATAAGTTATACTATGTGGCCTTGTACAATGTTTGTGATTTCTTTTATCATTTTCAGCTTTACTTTTAACTTCAGGCCATGTTATATTGACCTAGCTTTTATGAATAATTAGATTTTACAAGAAGGAAAAATGAAAAACATAATTTAAGTCTTTAAACATAAATGGAGAAATTGAAGAGAAAACTCACATCCTGTTGTAGCCAACAGGGAATATGCTTTTTTAAGTCTTGACTAAAGTTTGTGTTCTAGATGGCCAATGCAGTTTTGTCATGATTTTTAAGTGTTGACAATTGAGGCATGGGGAATATGATTTCAATGTTTTTCCTTTTTTTGGTGTTGGACATTTGAACCTCAAGCTTTTATTTTACCTTCTTTTTTCTTTTTAGAGAATATGTATATATGTGCATCTGCATCTAATAAAATTGTGCTTCCTTGTCAGTATGTGATCCAGTGATGGGTGATGAAGGAAAGCTTTATGTTCCTCAAGAGCTAGTATCAGTCTATCGTGAGAAGGTATGACTGTTCTATAAAGATATTTCTGCAGGTGTGAAGTGCAAATCATTTATACTAGTAGTCATATACAGTGTAACAAATTAGAAAAACATAAACTTATTCAATTGAACTATTGTATTTGTTGAATTATAATTTAAAATGATACAATTACTTAGTTAACAGGTTCCTATTTTTATTGGATGATACAGGCATACTTCCCTTTCATGAATCCCATTTTAAATTTGAAAAGTATATTCCTAGTCTTAGCATCTGAGTAACACATATTTTGGCAGGTTGTGCCGGTGGCTTCAATGTTGACTCCCAACCAGTTTGAGGCAGAACTACTGACAGGTTTCAGGTATTTATATAACAATTAATATTGCATAATTTTTTTTCTGTTCCACTTGTTCCTTTCTTGGTTTTCTTTCTCTAGTGTATGGATGATATCACATCTATTTGGTTTCCTTTTCTGTTCAATAAAAAGTCGTTGACTAAGTTTTGGGAGTAAAAGATTGATGTTGTTGAGATGAAGTTATGGACACAACCCAGAATGAAATTATTTGGAGTTCATATGGGGTTGTATGATATCAATACTACTATTGATTTGCTTGCACTAGAGAAGGTTCCATTTTGAGCTACAAGTGTTCTTTTCCTCTATTTTTTCTTTATAATAATTAGATACCTTTCTGGTCCTAATATTTATTTATTTTGTTCAATTTGGTGCCTCAATTTTTCAAATGCAACTATGTATACCTTTCAAGGTTTAATCAAGTCTCAATTTTTAAAAAAAGCAACAATATGACTCTTTCATGTATTGGATTTGATAATGTTAATTTTATAAATTTTTACTATGTGTTGGTTATAAATTTTATTAATGCATAAATTAAAACTGTCAATATTTAATTTTTAACAAATTTATTGTGAATTGGATGGAAAGTAGTCACATTGTTACCTTTTTTAAAAGGTGAGGGATTGGATTGAATATTTTACTAATAGTGAGACCAAATTGGGACTAAAAGGGTAATTAAACCTTTATAGTTTGGGGGAAAGAGGAGAGTTGGTCTCATTATTATTATCCATGGTTTTTTTCTCCTACAAATTGATGCATTTTTGTTTGTGCGGGGTATGGATATGCCTATATTGAGGTAAAAATCTTGGTAGCTTTTAGGTTTAATTACTTTTTTAGTATCGTTATTTATTTGTTTTATTCAATTTGATCCCACTGTTACTGAAATGTTTAATCAAGTCTCAATATTTTAAAACGTACAATTAATAACGCATAGTGATGATTTATAAAACGAATGAATATAATTTCAGCCAACAAAAGAGTCACATTGTTGCATTTTTAAAAATTGAGAGATTTAATTGAATCTTGAAAGGGTTACACTGTTGCATTCTTAAAAATGAAAGACTTGATTAAACCTTTTATTAATAGAGGGACCAAATTGAAGAATAGGAATAATAGGATAAAAAAGGTAATTAAACCTAGCTCTTAGGAATGTCCAGTGTGTGCTATTGCTTTGCCATGCCATTGCCACCAAAGTATTCTGGCATTATTGGAAATATATTTGTAGTTTGCCATTCATGGAAATGATTGGGCTTAGATCCAACATCCACCCACTGATTATCTTGTTATTTAGAATGTGGTGAGTGATTGAGAGCATATTTTCACCAACCAAAGGTAGTTTGTGGTTTTTTAGTTATTTTTATTTTTCTTTGTCTGTTTAGTTCATATGCATTCTATTTGAGCTTCTCTACAATTTATTTGTTTTGCCTTCTAAGTGCTCAAATTTTCTACTTATTATAGGATTGAGTCCGAAGGGCAAGGTCGGGAGGCCTGTAGGCTTCTCCATGCAGCTGGGCCTTCAAAGGTATGCTTCTATTGTAGTATGTTGAAAACGGCCTTCTTTTTGGGAGATAACCTATTGGTGTAAATTTTCTCCTTTCAACATAGGCTTGTTGTACCGGTCAAGACTTTTTCTGTTTTGATCAGTGTGTGCGAACTGTTTATTGCTGTTGTTGTTGTCTTAATAGCGAAGGGCATCTGTTTTGAGTTTTGACCTATTAGTCACAAATGTTTTATACTTTTTCTATGTTATGCAAATTGATTTCTCAATTAACTTTTAAACAATTTTCTCAGATGTTTTGACTACAATGGTAAAGAAAAGATTCACAAATTGGCTCTGTTGGAAAGTATCTCCTATTTAAGGAGAACATATTTCTTGGGAACCAAAAATTAAGAAGAAAAAGAAAAGAAGGATTTTTATAGGATACTCTTTGTTCTAGCGGTCCTTATATATCATATTAACAATCAAAAAAACGGTAGAAAGAAAATGTCCTGTTTGACATGGCTTCTTCCTACCTATACCTATGAATTCCATTGGACCCAAAAATGATACATTGGAAGAATCATGTGAGTCTTCCAATATCAATAGGTTGATTCTTCAGCTTCTTTATATTCCAAAAGTAGAGAAGATCTCAGGATGAAAGAACAAGAAATAGGAGAGAAATCTCTCCTCCAAGGGTTTTCCCTTCCCAATGGATTTCTCCTTTCTCAAAGAACCAATGCTCAATTTACAGTAACAACAAATTTGCATCTCTACTATCCTTCTTCCCCTATTTATATCTAACTAACCCATCTAACCAACTAACTAACTGATTAATATTCTAACTATCTTAATAAAATTTTCGTTCTCATACCTTAACAATTTTCTTCAGTGCACCAATGTGACGTTATGTTATATCTTTGGAGGACCAAAATAAATGTCTACTATATTTCTTGACTACTAAATATTTAGTAGTGCTGCACACAACTTTATCTTGTCTTCTATCATGTTCATTCTTTCACTGAATGGCATATGAGCACTTAGCATTGGATTGATTTAGCCTTTTTTATGCTCATTTGTAATTTTTTCAGTTATGATTCTGGTTTGAATAATCCTTGTATCTCTTTTTTTTTGTGACAAAATTAAATCTCTTATTCCCCCTCCCCTCAAGTTGGGTATTTGTTTACTCTGATCATAAAATTCGGCCAGATCCTTCGCTACCTGAAAATTGTGGATTTTAACTTCGTACATACAACACTAGTTGAGACAGGTTAGATCTTTGTATTTACCAAATTCCTAAAGTGGCACACCTCTAGTGTACAGACAACCTTCAAATCAATTCACACGCAGCAGCTTGAATCTAAATTAGTAAATTACACATGCGAATTCCATGCTGAATCTGTACATTTTAATGTTCATTTTCTTGGTGGTTTTTTTAATGCCAAGAAATTGTCTACATCTGATGTCACAACTCGATAACTCTTGCTTTGATGATTTTCCACGGTGTTGTTTTGGCTCTTCTATTCTCAACCATTTAGCTGACGTACTTTCTCTTCAGGTTATAATTACAAGTATAAATATTAACGGGAATCTTCTTCTCATTGGCAGTCATCAAAAAGAAAAGGTGAATTACTTGCTGCCTGTAATTCTTTAATTGGTGGTAATATTTTTATTTCTTATTTCTGATTGGCAGTCATAAAAAAAAGTGAACTAAATGCTGCTTATAATGCTTTTGTTGGTGGTCATATTTTTATTTCTTATTGCAGATATATACGAGGTGGTATATAGATCAAATTTACTAAATTTTCGTATTTATCTTGCATAATATGTTTGCTTATCGCTTGAGCATTTGCAGTGATTTGAAAAATTTATCTTCCACAATTCCATAATTTTCTGGAAACCAAACTGACCTAAGTGGTTCAACTAAACAATAGTGAATTGTTTAGCTGCATGGTTCAGTTAGTTCCTCATGTTATAACCAAATGAAGCTGAGTGTTGCCATTCTGTAGCCAAATGATTAGGTAGTTCATATAATGGTGGCTAGTGGTGACAAGTGACGGACAAACCACATCTTTTGTGACATTGCAGCTTGCAACAATGTCGTGAAGTAAAACTCAATGTACATGCATATTGGACCTGTTATAAGTACTTGCGTATTGTACTTTGAGAGTAATACGCTATTCAAATAATAATGTAATGTGTCAATGCATAATCATACAAGTTATTAGATCGAATATAAAATATTATTAAATTACAATAACTGATAATTCGGTGATGATTTTATTTTACATACTGTTCTCATGGTAACAACCTAACTTGTATTATCTTTGTTTGATAGGGAGAGCCTCCCAGACAATTTAAGATCGTGATTCCAAAAATACCAGCTTATTTTACGGTATGAATATTCTGTAAATATTTCTGTCTATATATGGTTTTTAGCAATATTGATCTTTACAATATTTTTTATGTGAATGGGAAAATTTTATTTGGAGTCGAACACAGATAATTTCTGCTTGAAGTATGCAATGATTTTTGCATCTGAATCTATGGATTATCAAAGAATGTATCAATTTATTGCCATAAATATATCTGAGCTACATGTGTCATCTTCATTAGCATGTAGAGCTCCAATTATCATGTTTTCCTTGCTTCCACAGGGCAAAATACAATGATGACATTTCATCTTGAAAAACTGTATCTTCATTGAAGTAGCTATATGCTCCAATTATCATCATTGCCCATCTAGCAAACTAGCCTTGTTATGCAAAAAATGCACGTGCAAACAGAACTTCTAACTTTAATTGCTCTTAATCAATTTAACCGGTGCTCCATGGACAGTAAGAAGTTTATCCAAAGCCCGAAAGATAATAGGAAAGAAATTCATTCAAGAAAATTTTAAACGACCAACTTATAAATTTATTCGCTTAATTTCTTTAATCCAATTTCTCTTTAGATTCAAACATTCGGTGAATAGAACCTTAACTATGTTCTTATGCTTGTAGGGAACAGGAGATCTCATGACCGCACTTCTTCTTGGTTGGAGCAATGTATTTTACCTTTCCTTGAGAGTTAGCACTATAGTTTAGTCTTACCAATGTTTTAAATCCCGGAATACGGTGTGTAGCGGCCGGTTCCAAAAACACTATAGTGAGATAGCATATAGGGGTATAAGTGCTATTTTGAAAATTTTTATAGTTTATGTTAATGTATATTATATAATTATAAACTTTCAAGAATGATAAAAATCATTCTAAATTAATAATATTCATAATTAACACTAAAAAGACATAGGTGTTTTTAAAGATGAGTAAACACCAGCAAAAGTCAGCTTTTCAATATTGAATATTCAATCCTCATGTTCCAAATTTAAGTCTTCTATATCGTTTTCGCTGTTAATACATATCGTTTTGAAAATTAAAATCCCCGAAGTAACCCTGAATGAAAGCTCTGATGTATCTGTTCTTAGGTAATTTTTGGAATCAAGCAATTATAGCACCTGCTATTTAGTCCGCTACAACCCTGTAGTGGGAGGAGCCGCTACACGCTGCTACACCGCTATAGTGTGCTATTTACAAATTTGTATATTCTTACTTACTGTAATTTCATATAATGTGTCAATTTATTTCAGAAATACAGAGACAACCTTGAGATTGCAGCAGAACTTGCAGTGTCAAGCTTGCAGGTATTTATTTTCTTGATGTGTCATTAATCTTATTGTTTTTCCATTTCTGGCACTGTGCTACTAGCACTTTTCGGTTAATAAAGTCCTTCTATATTCAAAATATTTTGACTGAGTTATATTACCATGAGAACATAAAGTGAGATTTTAAATTATGGCATTCATGTTGCTGAGTGAGCCCATAATTTTGAATAGATAATTAACAGTTCAAGCATCACCAATATGTGCAGGCAGTCTTACACAGGACGCTCAGTGACTACAAAAGCGCTGGACATGATTCCCAGTCAACCAGTTTAGAGATCAGATTAATTCAAAGTCAGGATGATATTCGCAACCCACAAGTTAAATTTAAAGCAGAAATATACAGTTAAGGTGGTAATTTAATTTGAACATGTATGTATTTATGTGTATTATTATTATTAAAGAACGAAGACAATTATAAGAAATTGAGAAGGAAAGTTTATTTATTTGTTTTTTGTTGATCAAATTTAGAAATGGGAAAGTTATTCAAATCTAATTATTATATGATGAGAAAGTAGAAAAAATAGTGTCTAACTATAAAAAATTCTTATACATATTTATACACATTTTTAGGACATGAAGTGTGTGTATATATATATATATATATATATATATATATTAGAATCCATATTCACCATGTCTGGCTATGCCTGTACGCGTTGATCATTCCATTGTCGATGTTGATTGTTCAAAGTATGATGGAGTATATTTATGTATATAGAAGATGATTGATGACTATATATGATTTTCATTAATTATGGTGGAATTTTGTGTTCTATCATTGACATTATCCAAAAATAATGGTGCTTCAACATGATTTAATCTAACTTTCTACTTTCCCCTTGGGTGGTTTTCGCCAATAAAGGCATTGAAATAATTTATATGCCGATTTTCAGAGACATTGAGATTATGTATTAATTGAGTTGGGTAAATTGGTAATTGAGATTATGTATTATGTATTAATTACCAAACGTCGGTGACAAATTTATGCATTAATATCTACTTTCAACACACCTGGAGATAAACAATGAAAAATTACTCCAAATAAACATTAGACAGGGTAGAATTTAAATGTATTATTGTTTTATATTTTTTTATGTTTTTTCTTTTGTTAATTGACACTATTCTTAGTGCCTAAAAATTCATTCTAGCATCATTAGTATCTTTTATCCTCTCTTTTAGAAAAATAAAATAAAATTACACACTTAACTTGTATAGAGAATAAAATTGAAATGCTTTATAATTAAATAAATAAATTTTTTATATTTTTTATCAATTGAATTACTAATTTTTAATATATATTTTATTAATGTAAACCAAAGTAAAATAATTTTAATATTTTTAAAAAATAATCCCCGTATTTAATTTTATACTTTTTAAACAAAATTATTGTTAAGGAAATCCCATCTCAAAAAATGTTGTTGGCAATGGTGTAAACTTATTAAATTGAAAAACATGTTTAAGTTTTTTGACTGTTTGTTACATTCATATTTATCACATTGGTTATATGAGACTCTTTTCATTCTTTAAAATTAATCTTTTGTAAATATTATATTGAACAATATTAACAAAATAAAAAATAAATAATAGTATTTACTTTTTATATATTACATTAATAATATTATTTATATGCAGGCATTATATAATAAATAAATATAATTATAAATTAAAAATAAAAAATATACAAAAGAATGGTGTTCAATACACCCAGTCCCATATTAGTTGAATTTTATCTATTTTCAACTCTTACAATATATGTGGAGTATGAAGAGAAATTTATAAATAACTGAAGGATTCATATCAATTAATATAGAATTTGAAAGACGAGATGGAAATTTACCTCAATTTTTTGGAATATTTCTTGTAATTCTTTTATGCATCCTTAAAAAATCTCATGTGAGAAAAAAAAAATATATATATATATATAAGATTAAATAAGAAGTTTACTTAGAAACGTTTTTTGTGGTGCTGGTGTTTGTGATTGTATATTAGAAAAGGAAGAACATGTTCAGCATATGTTGGATTATCTTTTTACAATTATTTTTAAAAAATAAAAAGTGTAAACTCAATCTTTTTTATAAACTTGAAGATTTTTTTTTATTCAAGTTTCCTCAAACTCTTATTTTTAATTTATAAATTACTAATTCTAATTTTATAGATTTTTTTAAAAGTATTTAAGAAGTTTATTACTATAACTTACCACTTTTGACCTTGTGTAAAAGAATTGTATATAAAGCATCTTTTAAAAACAATTATATACAAAGGCAAAAACATAATGAAGGTTATAAGTCATAAATGAATTAAATCTGATATAGATTGCTAAAATCTAGTTGATTAAATTAAACATAGTAAAAATAAAATAAATATTATATTTAATTTTAAATAGTCTAACTAAATTTAAACTGAACTTGTATATGTTTATTTTTAATTTATGAAGTTATTGTACGACTCATACTTATATTATCTCCTTGAAAATTATACTGATTTACTCATCATGAATTCCTTATCTCAATTATTTCATCATTAGAGTGTATATTAGTTTTATTTTGATATATCTTTTTGAAAATTTAATAATTTCTTTTAACATTTGTAATTTAGATGTGATAATCGATACTCAAAATATGTCAAAGGAAATCAAAGTTTACAAATTATAGAACAGAGAAAGAGAATCCTTCAGTGCCACATTTCAATAATATTTTTCTCATTCTTTACCTTCAATTAGTTGTTCTGGTCACGAGAACCCAACTTTGAGAAAGTATATATAGCAACAGATAGACTCATTCATAACTATAACATAAAGGAGAAAATGTCGTCTATTATGGGGGTTGACCCAGTTGATCTCTGATAAGTAATTGTTCTGATTTATTTTTTTTTTTATCTTTTGTCACATCAATTGTTTTATTTTCATTTATTTATTTTACTTTTTACTAAAAAACAATTTAAATTCCCTTGTAATATCCTTTTATATTATAAATGTTTAATATTTTATATGTAATTATTAAATGTAAAATCCTGTTAAATAAATTTATTCTTTATAAATATTTATAAGATAAAAATAAAAAAATTAAGTATCATTTTTTATAAACTCAGATGTGCATGAAATTAGTTTTTGAACAAAATATAAGATAAATATTATACATTATGACAAAATTATCTGGATATAATATATTTTTGTTATGTACAATTTTTTTTTTAAATCTATTGATAAGAAGTTACTATATTAAAAAGACAATAGAAAGTTTGAAGCAATAACAAACCAAGAAAGTATACTTTATAATTTTTAAATTGTCCTATTGTGTAATTGTTTACAGGTCCATTTGTAAGAAATATCAGATGCAAACATTGATGGTGTAATTAGAAGGCCTCCCATCTTCAATGTTTTTTGTGGTATTTTTCATGACAATGCAAGTGAATACATTGATGTTTTTGCTTCCTTCATTAGTGATAGTTTTTGCAAGCTAAATTGATGTTTGTAAATATTGCTAATGTAGCTAAAATATTGAATTTATTTATGATTTATGGTTTTTGCTTTCAAGAAAATCTATATTATCGTGTTCGAGTAGTGATAAATGGAATTATTGTGTTACTATTCAACAGAGTTATTAATTTTCAAATATCATAAATCATTAAAAAAAAAATATTCTCATAGAATTGATAGTTTAGGAATAAATTTCATAAATGATTTATTTGATATGATAGGATATTCTATTGTATTAGGCAAAAAAAATTAGAAACTGATTTATATTATCAGAATATAAATTTGTTTCATTGAGCTTATGTATATGTTCTATACGTTGTTTGCTATATTTTGCTTTCTTTTTAATACATTAATTTTAATAACACGTGATTGATGAAGTTTTGAGGTGTTGACATAGTTAAGATATTTTTTCATTATTATTATTATTATTATTATTATTATTATTATTATTATTATTTAAAGTAAAATATATAACAATAACAATTTTTTCGTTTGACTTCAAATCTTTAGGAAATAATGAAAAAGATAAGTTTGGCTACGTCCATCTATTTAATTACTTTAATTAAAAACACAGTGTCGTCCAAAAAAACTCTTTCTGTCCACTAATATTTTACTTAAAAAAAAGGCTAGTCAAGTCAATTTTAGCGTAAATAAATAAATAAGGCAAAACGTGCATTAGTGTTTATTGAATGAAATTTGACAAGTAATACCGAATCTAATAGTGTAAGTGTGTATTTATTTAAAGTATTTTATATTGGATTAAATTAATCTGCATGTCCAAGACTGGTTAACAATTTTTAATTACCTCCTGAATTGTATTTTACCATTAAATCTCTAAACTTATAGTTATTTTCTAATTACTTTCCTTCCTCCATTTTCCTGTCATGGACAGAGACTTATCTAGAAAGGAGAAATATTTATGTGAGTCTTGCACCAAAAGAAAATCTTCCATTCAAATTTAGACATAAACACAGTAGAAGGAGAGCTTTTCTATAAACAAAAGATAAAAGTGCACTTTTATTTTCATCTTTTATTTGTAATATTCATAACATCCATTTGTTAAAAAAGGTTAGGAAAAAAAATACGTGTATAAATTAGTTTTAATCTTCATTTCTAAACTATATGAAATTTTTTAGGTGTAAATGACAAATATTAACCAATTCTCAAAGAGTATTGGTTGCAAACATAAGGCAATTACATTTATGTTCTTTTATTTTTTATCAAATAAAATAATAATAATAATAATAATAATAATAATAATAATAATAATAATAATGTTCATTTTTTCTTCATTTCTTTTTATGAACTTTTCTAAAGTAAAGAACACGTCCTTAATACCAGTGAGAGGAAGTCAAAGCAGAGGAATTATGAAGCATATGGGTCTTCCCTTTTTTCCTGCAACTTGTTCCCAGCCATAACATATGGTGGCGGCTTCAGCAACCCTGTTCTGATTAATCCTTCTCGATGGTCTAACAAAGTACAATGAACTTTCCAAGAAAAACAGCCACAACACATACCATAACATAACATCATTCACACCAACACGCCACAAACTTTCCAGCTCAACTCAACATTGCCACGTCCAAACTTTCTTCCTTTCACACGTGCAGTTCCTTTTCTTCTCTTCCAAGCCTTTCCTTATCTCTTCCAAATTCAAAACTTCAACTTCTAGCTGCTGCTGGTTACACTGAAGAAAAAGATACAAGAGGGTTTCTTTTTCTTTAGTTCTCTCTTCTGTTCATGGGTTGCTGCTTTAGTGCTCCTCCAAAGATCAAAGCCGAGAGTCCTCCATATAATGGTATCATTCTTTTTCTAGTCTTTCCACCTTCTTTTTATCTTGATTCTGAACTGTGTTGGCTTATGCTCGAGACCATTTGGATTGGCCTTTTGAAAGTTCCAACTTTGTGTGGTTTCGTGAATAAAATTTTGCTGCTTGTTTGTGTTCAATGTTTGAATCATAAACACCATAGAAGACTTGCTTCAGATGAATAACACATGATCAGTTGTGTACATCCGAAGCAAAATATAAAGGCTTTGAATCAATTGGCACAGATTGATCAACCTTAAATAGTAGTCTTAAATTTGAGTTTTTGATGTCCTACCTGACTCAAATAGAATTGCTTTCTATAAAAGATGCCTGATTTTTTAACGAAATTAAATAAAATTCGAAACACTCTGATATCAAATGCAAAAGTTTATTGGTTTGATATGATCTTTTGAATGAAGCAAAAGGTAGATGTTAGTAGAGTGTCTGAAGTGAATCGATGTTCTGTTTTGACATGGACAGGTTTGAATTCAAAGGATGGTAGTAAAGAAGAGAATGATCTGAGTGTTTTAAGCGGCAAGGTGTCCTCTTCATCTATGCTTCTAACTCCTCAGAGTGAGGATGAGATATTGGAGGCCAGCAATTTGAAGAATTTTACATTCAATGAGCTAAGAACTGCTACAAGGAACTTTCGTCCAGATAGTATGGTAGGTGAAGGTGGGTTTGGTAGTGTGTTTAAAGGGTGGATTGATGAGCAGACGCTTGCCCCTACTAAAGCAGGAACGGGAATGGTCATTGCTGTCAAGAGGCTTAACCAAGAAAGCAACCAGGGACACACTGAATGGTTGGTGAGTGTCACTTTCACTTGGCATGGCCTTTTAGAACAATTTAGAACATTGAACTATTTGTCAAGTTAGTTTCAAGATATGTTTCTTGTGACCCTTGTTTTTTGTAAGGAATGTAGCAACTATTAGTAACACACTCCTTTTAAACATTCTAGGTAAATTTTTTTGTGGAGCTCAATAAATCAGAAGTAAGAACAACACATTTTCGTAATTTTTAATAAATTTCAATCAAGAATAGAAAGTGTGTTCGAAAAGAGTGTTAGAGATGTGTTCTTAACATTTGCTATAGCATAATTGATGCTTGTAGTTTAGATATTTATTGTGGATATTGTAACTGATTAGCCTTTACTATGTAGACAGAAATCAACTACCTGGGGCAGCTCAGTCATCCTAATCTTGTGAAGCTAATTGGTTACTCCTTAGATGATGATCACCAGATTTTGGTGTATGAATTTGTAGCCAAGGGTAGCTTGGATAACCACTTGTTTAGAAGTAAGTTTCTTTGTGAGTTGCTTTGTTGACTCGCTTCGCTAGCACCTTAAGCTCCTCAAAATCTCATATCTGCCAATGTTTCTGGATCAGGGGCTTCTTACATTCAACCACTCTCTTGGAACATCCGTATGAAGATTGCTCTTGATGCTGCTAAGGGACTTGCATTTCTTCACAGTGATGAAGTAGATGTAATATTTAGGGACTTCAAAACTTCTAATATCTTACTTGATTCTGTAAGTGAAATCACATTGATCATACAAGCTTAAGAGATAGGTATTATTAGTTAGGCCTAGCTTTCTAAAATTCCTTTTGTCAATGACAGAATTATAATGCAAAACTCTCTGATTTTGGGTTGGCAAAAAATGGACCACAAGGTGACAAGAGTCATGTTTCTACAAGGGTGATGGGCACCTTTGGCTACGCTGCTCCAGAGTATGTTGCCACAGGTATCTCAAATCTTCTTCAAGCCACAGTATCACATTTCATTCTTTAATCTCACCCTGCATTTGGTGGATAACATTTACCAAAAAGATGATCCATAATATGACCCCTGACCTTTTTCCAATTGTGTATCTTGTGAAGGTCACCTAACCAAAAGGAGTGACATATACAGTTTTGGAGTTGTTCTTCTGGAACTTATGTCAGGAAAACGTGCACTGGACAACAACAGGCCAAGTGGGGAGCATAATTTAGTTGAATGGGCCAAACCACTTCTCATAAACAAACACAAGATCTCTCAAGTCATGGATGCACGTATAGAAGGCCAATACTCTAAGCGAGAAGCAAAGAGAATAGCTCACCTTGCAATTCAATGCCTATCTACAGAACCAAAATTTAGACCAAACATAGATGAAGTGGTGAGATCACTGGAACATCTTCAGGATTCCAATGACACATCTAGCAGCAGTGGTACTCCTTTTTCTAGTTTGTCTCCTTCTCCTCTTCGTACATAAGGAGAGGAACTTCATGATTACACATATTTTGCATTGTTTTCAAGTAATATAGAGATGCCACTTTGTGTAGCATGAAATGAAAGCATGCTTCGTTGTTAGTTGTACAGATTTTGATTCCTCTATATCAGAAAGAGAAATTATTTACCTTCCATACTCACATTACTATCATTCTTGGAACATGTGGCAGAATTTGAATGAGAATTGCATCAAGAAAATTAACCCTAGTATCATGTTTGGAAACTCCTTCGGAAGAGAAGAATTACCTTTGGAATTGTGTGCATACATTAGATAAACACCTAACAAAACATGCTATATAACAAGTAGCTTTTGAAAATCATGTCCGAAACGTAAAAAAGTTACATCCGAAACATGAAACAAGATGTGCTATACCACATTAGTAATGATCAGCTTTTACAAACTTCTTGAGGCAAATGATAAACACCATTAAAATAACATCACCTTGATTCATCTTGGAACTTGAAGTAAATAATAGCTAGTCCTATTTCAGAATGCCCCTTTTGAATAGTAAGATTCCCAGTCTTTGACCAATTACAACCTACACCTGTTCAATTCTTCTGAGAGACATTAACCTTCGACATTATTACATGTTGAAGAAAAGAAGCTGTATATATGCTTAAAGTTGAAGCACTATTATGTAAGTAATCTTCTTAAAATGCTCTTTTAAGTCCTAAAAACAACTTACCTTTATATAATTCATTTAAATATCTACCACGTGATGTGAGACTAAGGTCAATCATCTATGATTGTTTATCTTTAGGAAATGGGAAGACCTAAGATTAAGTTGGGTGGTGTGTAGTTGACCCGTGTTTTGGATTTTGGTTAATTATAATGCCAATTAGTCTTAATCCTAGGAACCACTAAGGATGAATCCTCTATAGAACTTGGGAATACCAAAGTCACGGTCTCAAGAAATTTTTACAATGTATTGACTCGATGTGATTGAATCAAAGATACTAAGTTCATAAAATAGTATTTTCATAACATAATAATTAATATAATAAATTAATTTCCTTTTCATCTCTTCTTCAAAACAGCAATTTATATGTAGCCTCCTTAAAGTATTAGATTGTTATTAACGTTAAATTTTATAATGATTATATTTAAATATTTGTTGTTATTGTCTTAATTAGAAAAATTAACAGACCATTTATTTTCCAACCGTTAATTATTAACAGACCATTCTGGTCAAGTTGTTTTATCCAACTCATAGCAGTTCTAACAATGTTCAATGTGAACTTTTTTTTTTCTATTAATAGGTGGTATGGACCTATGTTGTGATATAATACAACGACCAAGGTAAAGGTAAAGGAGGAGTTTTTGCTAAGGTTTACATCTAAATTATATTACATATTCTAGTGGATATTAATTCAAATCATTAGCAATATATACTCTCTTCTTTTTGCTTTGAACTGCAATAAATATATATATATATATATATATATATATATATATATATATTATTTTATTTTCATGACTTTGAGGTTGAGAACCACAACTCTGAGACAATAAGGGATGTGGGGTTTACTAACACTAGAACATAGCACATGTGATGATTATTTTGTTACCTTATGTCATCAGGAGGAAGATGTGGGGTTTTATCTGTTACAGATGTAATCATTATGGATGTGGGGTTTACTACACTAGCACATAGCACATGTGATGATTATTTTGTTACCTTATGTCATCAGGAGAAAGATGTGAGGTTTTCTTAATAGGAAGATGTAGGATTTTCTCTGTTACAGATGTAATATCATTACTTTCTTCTCCTGTTAGAAAAAGGAGTAAGGTTTCATTACTTTCTTCTCCTGTTAGAAAGAGACAGGTTTGGCCTTAGTCCCAATGATGGGAGGAAGATGTGGGATTTTCTCTCTTAGATGTAAGATTTACTTAACTTTTCTTTTGTCAGAGGGGGAAGGTGTAAGGTTACCTTGAAAGTTGTTTATGATTATCTTGAAAGTTATTTATGGTTATCTTGAAAATTGTTTCTTTCTTAGTCCCAATGTTAAGTAAATGTTAAGTAATGGATAAGAGACTGACTCATGGGAGTGAAAGTTGTTTCTTTGTCAAAGGTTTGGCCTTAGTCCCAATGTTAAGTAATGGATGAGAGACTGACTCATGGGAGGAAGATGTGGGGTTTTCTCTGACTTTCCTTCTATCATAGGGGTAAGGTGTAAGGTGACTTTCCTCCTTCCTTCGAAGGGGGGGAAGGTGTAAGGTTAGGAAGATGTGAGGTTTTCTTCATGGGAGGAAGATGTGGGGTTTTCTCTGATTACATATGTAATCATTACTTTTCTTCTCCTTTCATAAGAAGGTGTAAGGTTTACTCCACTTTTTCATGTAAGGTTTACTTAACTTTCCTTCCTCTATGAAGGAAGGTGTAAGGTTACCTTGAACATTGTTCCTTTATCATAAGTTTAGCCTTAGTTTCAATGTTAAGTAATGGATTAGAGATTGATTCATGGGAGTGACAGCCAAGATGTGGGCTGACTTATGAGAGTGACAGACAACTTATAAGAATAACAATATGTCGGTTGAGATTACTTATGGTCAGCATATGGGGATGACTGCAAATATATGTTGGCATGTTGGCTTGGGTGACTGGTAACTAATGTTAACATATGACTCGTAGCCTATGTTCTTGGTTGGCTAATATATATATATATTATGAAAAGTTGAAAATTAATAAATAAAAAATTATTTCGGTAACTAATTTTTATATTTTTTAATTTTACTTTTATATTTAAATGATTATTTTTTATTATAATAATAGTTATATATAAAATTTTAACAATATAATTGATAGAAATCGCATATTAATTAAAGATAAAATTATATTGAAAGAAATCTCACCTTAATATAGTTTATTATTTAAAATATATCTATTGATAAGAGCTAGGTAAATGTCAATGGAAAGAAAAGAAAAAAAATGGCAGAGAAAACAAATAGAAGGATAATTATTAATAAGAGAGGGGAAGAAATAAGGTGAAAGTGAGATGGAAAAAAGTAATCATAACTGGTGAATACTTTCTTCTGACATGTAGGTATGAGGTATGAGGAATATTCCTTAAACTTCACTTTTGTTAAAAAACTAGACTTGTGAACCGGACTTGATTGATACCTACTCACAAAGAAGAGTTAAGAAGAGTTATGATAGAGATTACAATTTTGTCTTAGATGTTGAGATCAATTACCACTACATTCTAGAGACTATAAATTACAATCACATTCAGTCAAATTTTTTTCAAACTATACTTACATCTTTTATATATTTTTTAATCATCACAACAACTTTTCTGAAGAAGTGTATATGAGTAATATCTTAAAAGTTTAACATGTTGAAATATTTTAAAATAAATAAAAAATTAGTGTAAAATTTAAAAATTTTGAGGATAATTTGAGGAAATATTAATGTAATTTATTCTAAAACTTGTATTCATTGTATGTATTATCAATATTTTTAATTTATTTTCTTCTTGATGATTAACCTCATTAATGATTCGACCTGTACTTTATTAACATTAAAAATTAATCAAAACATGTGTTAATTATTTGATAAAATAAGATTAGATAGTAATAAACATATGATTCATATTGGGATACGAGTGAAAATGAAAAGAGATGAAGGAAACTCAAATAAGAGAAAAAAAAATTAGATGTGACAAATGAAATAAAAGAACATAAGAAATGAGGTGACAAATGAATAAGTATTTTTTTTTCTAATTTTTCTTAATTTTTTTTTATGGAAATAGATCTATACATGAAATTTTAATCATGTGTTTGAAAAACAAATTTATCTGTAAATCACACTAAGCTATATTTGAAGTAAATTTTAATTGAAAAACCATATTAAGTAAATATTTTTTAATTAAACTATATTGAATCTCCGCTTAAATAATACAGTAAAAACATTTTGGTTCAAGAAACTTTTTTTTTTCACAAAATATAGGTTATTGTACACCTGAACTCAAGTTTATTAAAAGGATTTTTACATTAATTTCAATTGAAATGCAATAATATCACCAAATACTATGAAATAACCGATTTTTTTAAAATGATAATAGGAAAAATATCTAATTACTCGATAAATAGGTTGAGATCACTTACTATTAAGAAAATCAACAACTATTTTAACAAGATAAAAAGAATAATTGAACTAATCTAACATATTTGAGGGAAGTTATCTTCAAATTAAAAAAAAAAGTAATTATCTAACATATTTTATTAGTATAGAATATATGTTAATTTTGTGAATGTTGGATCTTTATTGGTTGAAATGATTACCTTAATTTAATATTTTACGTAAACAAATCGAGTTTAGTTTGAATCAAACCTACAACATAATATAATAGACAAAAATATTTATAGTTCATAGTATAGCAAATATGCCGTCTTAGCTCAGTGGTAGAGCGCGTGGCTTTTAACCACGTGGTCGTGGGTTCGATCCCCACAGTCGGCGATATTAAATTATAATTTTTATTTTATATATTTTTATTTATTCTGCTTTAAAATATTTATTAAATTAATTTAAATATTTTTAAATGCGGGGATAGCTCAGTTGGGAGAGCGTCAGACTGAAGATCTGAAGGTCACGTGTTCGATCCACGTTCACCGCATTATTTTTATGATTATTCTTTTTAATATTTATTTTATTTCTATTTCAATTATTTAAAGATAAATATGACCTATATTTTTTATTTTCGTTAGAGTGAATATTTATTTCGTTAATACATTTTTATTTTTTTCCGTATTAATGTCTTTATAATTATACAATAAACAACTGACTTTGCAGATGATTGAGCACTTTTTTGTTATGAAATTACTAAATATATTCATATAATCTTCTGTAGTAGTTCAAATTTGTAATTCAAATTTGACTTAGTTAGATCCACATACAGGTACAATGATAATAAAAATAAAATCTAATATGCATTTATTTCCATCCTAATTACCGTTAATTATCAATTACCATTCGTTATGTACTACCATCAAACAAGAGAAGAGAGTGTAGCCTATCTCTGAGGTTTTTGAGTATCTTGTACAAATGATTGTAGTGAATCTGTAAAGAAAGTTTGGAGTCAGAGACGGAGAGAAAGTGAAAGATTTGTGGGTATTATATTTAAATGATTATTTTGCTCCCATTTATTTATTTGATTTTTCTTTATTCTAAATTATTATCAATTAATAAATAATATTTTTACATTAATACTTGAAAACCCATTTATTTTTATTTAAAATATATATTTAAATACAATTTTAACATTACATAAAATCAATTTATGTAATTTTATTAGTTAAATCAAATACACATATTAATAAATTTTCTAGAATTAAATGAAATTACCACATTCTTTATTATTTTCCCAATAAATCATCACAGAAATCTACCATGTCTACCATAGTCACACGGGCACAAAGCCCTAGTCACTGAGTTGTAATAATGGTGTTGAGTTGAAGGTCAATGACTCACTCAATGGAATGCAAAACCCCAAAATCAGAATATCTAAATTAGGATTTTTGTCCTTTGATTCCTTCTTCTTTCTTGTAGTGGTTTAGGTCATAAGGATCCATTTTCAAGGAACTTCCAATTTTTTCTCAGGTTAATTTCTCTGTGCATTTTACCCAATTAGTCAGTAATCCAGTTCTTCTCATGCATGTGCTCCTCGTTGGTTTTTTTACGCCTTTCACTGTTATCCATGTTCTATGTAAAGTTTTGATTTTGCTGAGTTTGTACTGGGAATTGTTTTATTTCTTTCTTCCAGAGTTCTGTGTTGTTTTCATTTAAAGCTGTCTTCAACTGTATTGTGTTTTTTCGGTGTGGGACTTCGTGGTAGAGTGAAATGAGGGGGAAAACGTGATCAGGGCTTAACGATTTTTGAAGGAGCCTGAGCTTAAATTCTGTCTCCATTTCCACCCCAATTCGTCAATAATTTCCTTTTCTCATCCATATGTTCTTCAACGGTGTTTGTTTCACTGTTATCGGTGCTTATTTGATTTCGCTTAATTTTTAGTGGTAAAGATAATTTTTTTCCTTCCGGAGTTCTATGCAGTATTTGATTAAAATATGTTTTAAACTACCTTGAAGTTTGGTCAATTCCGACTAGTGGGATGTCGTGTTCATGGTGAGAGGAGGGGAAAATAGAGTCAAGGTCTTGAACATGAAGGACTAGTGGAGTTGTTAATTTATCAGTTGTTTTGAACTTTTGAGTGAATAATGTGTGGTTTGCTTATTGCTTCATGCATGGCTAAGAAACTGAAACTATCTGTGTGCTTCAACGGATGCTGCTGAATACATGTATTGTAAAAGTGATTACTGCTTGTTAATTTGAATGGTTTTGTTTGTCACGCTTCTGCGTCTTTACTATATTGTGTGTATTTAAACCATCTGCGTTGTTTGTCGTGCTTGATCTGTTTAATAGTTTGCAGTTCCAGTTTCACATTTGAAGGAAGCTTATAGTTTCTTATTTTCCAGTAATGAAGGATTTGTTAGATGAAGTGATTGTCGTAAAACTTCTGTTCTAGTTTAGTGTTTTTCCCTGACACTGAATCCGATATTTAATGGAATTTGTAGGCATTTCAATTGAACAGCAGTCCGTTCTAATACTACATTTGTCTTTCAGGCGGTGGAATAATAATAATAATACGTCTTGGAGGAACTGCAATGGCTCAAAGCAGCTCTGATGAGGATACTGATATTAGTGAATCTGAAATTAGCGAGTACGAAGATAAATCCTATGAAGAACTGAAAAGTGGAAGTCAGAATTTAAAAACATCGGATGAGACTTTCACTTGTCCGTACTGCCCTAAAAAGAGAAAACGGGAATATTTGTACAAGGAGCTCCTTCAACATGCTTCTGGGGTGGGTCAGAGTAGTTCACAAAAGAGAAAAGCTAGAGACAAGGCTAATCATTTGGCTTTAGTGAAATATTTAGAAAATGACCTCATGAATGTAGATGTTCCACCAAATGATTCAAAACCGGAAGATGAAAGTGATTCCTCTGTTAATTCTAATGATCAGTTTGTGTGGCCATGGATTGGAATTGTGGTTAATATTCCAACTAGACGGACAGAAGATGGACGATGTGTTGGCGAGAGCGGTTCCAAGCTGAGGGATGAGTACAGAAGCAGGGGCTTCAATCCAGTTCGAGTCAATCCTTTGTGGAATTTCCGGGGTCACTCTGGAACTGCTCTTGTGGAATTCAATAAAAGCTGGCCAGGCTTAGACAATGCAATGGCATTTGAAAGAGCGTATGAATTAAGTAATCATGGCAAAAAAGATTGGTTTGCTGATTGTGGGCAGAAGTCTGGTCTTTATGCATGGGTTGCCCGAGCCGATGACTACCAAATGAACAACATCTATGGAGAATATCTGCGGAAGATGGGTGATGTCAAAACCATATCCGAGCTTATGGAAGAAGAAGCTCGAAGGCAAGATAAACTTGTCTCCAATTTGAATAACATTATTCAGGTCAAGAACAAGCACATAAAAGAGATTGAAGTGAGATGCCTTGAAACTACTAACAAAATGAACCTTGCTATGATGGAAAAAGATAAACTTATTCAAGCTTATAATGAAGGTATCTATTCTTATTGGGCCCTAGGACCAAATTAGCTACAAATGCATATTACTACTGTAGGGGTTGGCACCACAGGATTTTGCATTCCAAAATTAATTTTTTAAGAATGTTGTGCTGGAATTCTATTTTATATTTTTAAATGTCGTCTATTATTTTTAAATGGTGATGATATGTTGTAACAACATTTTTTCAGAGATACAGAAAATACAGTCAAGTGCCAGGGATCACTTCCAGAAGATTTTTACTGATCACGAAAAGCTTAAAATGCAACTGGAATCTCAGAAAAACGAGCTTGAGTTACGGAAAATTGAATTAGAAAAACGTGAGGCACATAACGAAAGTGAAAGAAAAAAGTTGGCAGAAGAAATGGAGGAGGTATGTGTTTTCCTTATTTTGCTGCATCTCCCTGTAATGTACTGTGATTGAAATTCCTGTTAAATTAAGATTGGGGAAATAATATTATTATTTTAGGTTGATTGATTATTACGGTTGAATTTTAGGTATTTCAATGCTTTAAAGGAAGCTGCTAGCTACCAATATTAATCTTTTTCCAATTTTCATTTATTGAGTTTGATGATACTGATGATTGGTTATTTTCATTTAAATTTGTGGATCGAAGTTTTTTGATAATACTGGAAATATGATGAAACTGGTTTTGATTTGGTTTGTATGCTGTTGGAGGCTCTGAATTGAACATAACTCAATGTTTCTATTGATGGTGCATTTGCCTATAAAGTAAACTGTTTAATGATGCAATTTTGGTGGCACAGTGTGTAATTTGTCTGTCTGATTTTGATCTAGGAAATGATCCTGCACCATGTTTTGTCATAAGAGATACTATAGATTGGATGGCACTGATATCTGAAAGTAATTGTGGAGTATTAATTTAGATTATGACCTCTTTTTAGCTATCATTTGCAGAAAGCCATTCATTTAATGAGATGTTATTTGGGAAGTGAGAGGGGATGGGAGTGATCAATCTTGAGTTGTATGCCAAAGAATTTCATGTCATTGGTTCTCTTTTTACTGCCGTTGAGGAGTTTGCTTAAGGACTATATCAATAGTTCTTTTTATATAATCGGTTTTTGCTGTATCTTTCAAATCATTTAAAATAAAGAAGTGCTTAATAAGCTTGTGGAAAACTTTGTTTAACACTGCCGATATTTATTGATTTTGCAGAATGCAACAAAAAATAGTTCTCTTCAGATGGCTGCTCTTGAGCAAAGGAAAGCAGACGAAAATGTTATGAAACTGGCTGAAGATCAAAAGGTGTGTGGTTCCCATTTTTTAGCTTTTGAAACAACGAAAAATGTCCTTGTCAGCACCAGAATGACTTAGTATAATGCTATTTATATTCTATACAGAGGCAAAAAGAGCAACTCCATGCTAAAATCATTCAGCTTCAGAAACAACTTGATATGAAACAAGAGCTGGAGTTGGAGATTCAGCAATTGAAAGGATCTTTAAGTGTGTTGAAGCACATGGAAGATGACGAAGATGTTGAAATTCTGAAGAAAGTAGATAACTTACAAAAGGATTTAAGAGACAAGGAACAATCACTTCAAGACATTGATGCACTTAATCAAACACTGATAATTAAAGAGCGTGAGAGTAATGATGAGCTGCAGGAAGCTCGACAAGCATTGGTTGATGTATGTGTGGTTCTTTCAAATTTATCTTCCTACTTATTGTTCAAATTAATTTGCAAGGGCATCTCAATGAGGTTCAGTCTAGTGTCACTATGCTTTCACTTGGCTTATGGACTGGTAGTGTTTTTTATGGTGATCTTGCTCGCCCATCTGAAATGTTATATGAATTGAAGCACACAGTCTTACAAATTTATCTGTTTTTATAAAGCATTCCAATTTTGTCTTTTATGTTGTTCACTGTGGTGTAGTTTATATGATTCATACCAATTTAGCAAAGTGACTTGAGTAAAATTAATGTTCAAAATTAATTTGCAAGGTGACTTCTTACTGTTCAGTATTCCTTTCAAGATTTAATGTTAATGTTTTTTTTTTTTTCTCACTTACAGGGTGTTAAAGAGTTACCATCTCATGGAAATATTCGTTTAAAGAGAATGGGGGAACTTGACAGTAGACCATTCCTTGAAGCAATGAAGAAAAGATACAATGAAGAGGATGCTGAAGATAAAGCGTCAGTAATGTGCTCGTTGTGGGAAGAGTATCTAAAGGACCCAGATTGGCATCCATTCAAAGTTATCATGGTTGATGGGAAAGAAACGGTATTTCTTTATTAAACATATTTATAGATCTCCTGAAATTATCCTGAAGCCCATGTGTTTCATTGCATTTCTCTCTTAATCAAACTTAGTTTACTATGTTATTTATCTTCATTGTGCTGTGGAAGAAGACATTTAATGTTTTAATAGTTTCCGTACTCTGCATTAGAAATATTTGTCTTTAATACTTTCACAGTTTAACCTGTAAAATGAGCAAAAAGAAGAAGATTGGTTTAAACTTCATGTTCTAATCTTTTTTTATCTATTATGTATTATTATAAACTTTACGTAACTTTCCATTTTTTAATAAAAATTTTCTCTCCCCCCTCCCACGGAAATCCTACTCCCAAATACACTCTTTAGGTTTGGTGTTTAACGGCATAGGGGAATGCTTTTACTGATTAGAAGAGTCGTATGTGGTTATTGATCAGTTATAGAAAAATGACTTGAGCACTAAGAATATCAGCCTATTTGTTAATGTTTAAGTTTTAAATAACCTTTTAAAACTGGTCACACTGTTAACAGGGTAGTTCAGGCGTTTATGAAAAACTTAAGTTCAGTCACGTAAATTGTCCAAACCTGTTGAGGGTAAAGCCTAGCCTAGCCTAACTCATCTCCACACCCCAATTACATTTTCTCCTTATGAATTTGTAAGTCTGGAAGGCTTGAACAGCTTGTGTTATGTTCAAATATGAATGAGATATTGTACAAGGGATGAGATATGTCTAGAACATACGTGTATACTGAGCTGATAAGGATTGGTGAGGGAAGGATGACATTAGTTTGAGAGAATAAGAGCTGATATGGATGTCCTCCAATAATTTTACCAAATAATGAGTGTGTTAGAAACAGTGTATTAGAGTCTTTTGCTAGCATTTGTTTTAACCATGAACAGTACATCTTTCAATTCTTCCCCCAAAGCTTTATGAAAAATATCGTTCTTATTTACCAATTTGATTAATACAGATGCTTTTAATTCATTTTAACCTAAAATTATATTAAAAATTTCTCTTAATTTGTAAGCTGAAGATTTGCATTTTGTCATCTGGCATCATGCATTTATTATTTCAGGAAATTATTAGAGATGACGATGACAAGCTGAACGGGTTGAAAAATGACCTGGGTGAAGGTGCATATAAAGCAGTGGTGGAGGCATTGTTAGAAATAAATGAATATAATCCTAGTGGCCGGTACTTAACCTCGGTATTATGGAACTATAAACAAGGAAGGAGAGCAACTCTTAAAGAAGGAGTACAATTTCTGATGAATCATTGGAAAGTTCTTAAACGCAAGAGGGGAATGACGTGAAGGTTGGTATATATATATAACTGTATTAGGTTACTGCATTTGTCTTTTGAACTGTATCTATAGTTAGACTGTAGAAAGAAATTTTTTTTAAAAGCTATTGGTATGTTGCTTGGGTGATTAAATAAAACTACCTATCGACCTAGGTTACTTCTCACAAGAAATTATTATTCACAACCAACATCCACTTCCTGTTTTTATAGGATTACTGTTGTTCAAATTATTGTGATGTAGCTAAAGGTTGTATTTCCGAAAGGTTGATGTTGGCTTCGGGAAGAGAGTTATGCATAGCAGGCTGGTAGCATGCGTCCATATTGGGAGAGCAACAAACCTAGCAGTTGTGTATTGTAGGTTAGTTGTGATAATGCCAAACTATTTAATTTCACTTTGGCACTTGGCTTCTGTGGGCATGTTGCCTGAAGCAAAGTACATTCATAATGGCAGTCTTGTGTGGGAAAAGACATATAAGTTAAACTTGTATGACTATATATCATTTGACTTTTAATCTTAATCTTATGAGTAATTGAAGTTAAAACTGTGTATGGTTTGCCTTTCCAGCTTGACTTTATTTGAGTAATTGGCATTCTGGTGCAAATATATTTGACTCTTTCTTGACCATGATCCAACTAATTGTTAGATCTTAAAAGTATTATTTTTCCCTAGTGAAATGAGTACGTTTACGGGATTTTATTTTACAAAACTCTTGAAAAGAAAAATGTTGTTGGATCAGAAATGGGGCCTAAAGAAAAAAAAAATACCTAAATGCAAGATAAACACTATCAATGAAAAATCAAAGGCAAGGTTTAGACAAGCTCTTCCTGCACCTTAATACCCTCTTCCTACACCCTAATATAAAATTTTAATTCCACAACTGCCTTTATTGCACACCTATCCGGTTTATATTGCAAAAAAATTAACAATCGGATGGCATACTCATCCGGTTGTCAATTTTTTCGCAATGTGAACCGGATGGGGTGTCATCCGGTTCTCATTTCCAAATCAAAATGAGACTTATCCTAAATTGGAAAATTTTTCTGTTCGTCGTCGACAACGCTCCAAATCCTAAATCAACTACTCTAATCAGCAATATCACTTACTAATTGTTAATAAACACCCAAAAATTACTTACCTATTGCTTGTTTGAAGGATTAATTGAAGATTTGGAAGAATGGAAACAAACTGAATCTGTGAACCGGATGCCTTTTCTTCGTAGCAGTAACTATGTAAATACACATATCCGTGCCTAGTATGGAGTGAAGTGGATGAAGACAACAGTAGGTACAGTGGCTCGAAAGCTTTAGACGGTGGTGAAAATGGATGAAAGTAGGGATTTCGAATGTGAGAACCAGATATAGAAGTAAATAGGTAGAGACTAATTTGATCTTTACACTTTTAAAGTTAAGAACATAACTGTGATTTCATATATTTTGTATGAGGGTGCAGAAAGAACTCGTCCCAGTACATCTTGTAGCTTCTATCTAGTGGCCCAATGAGTTTGCTGCTGAGCTATCCGTTCAAAATGTGTTCTAAAACATGTACCTTATCAGCTTTCTTCAACATATGTTTCAAAATATGTTCTAAAACATGTACTTAAGCCTTCCACTAAACTCATCTAAAGGATTTTTAAAATAACAAGCTTCCATTTCCCTAATGTACATCTTATGCCACAAGGATTAAAACTAATTCGCTAAGTATGATTACTTTAGTTAGTATAACTAAATTTGTTTGTGATTATAATACTTTTATAATTTCATTTAAACAATTAAGGTGTTCAGAGAGGATAATACCAGTGAAGTTTTAGTTTTTAAAGGTAATAAACTTTAATTCTCCAATCTTTATAAAGATAGACAAAAATAATATACATCATTATTATTTTAAGACATAAAACAATTACAATATTCCAAAAAAAAAATGAACAGGACGACATCAGAAGGATTTGTCAATTTTCTCCTTTTCAAAATAAAAATTCATCCTCATAGAATAATAAAATTTCACCCTCGTCTTTCTGTTTAATGGGTATAAATTTTTCATCTCCTCTTTATTCTCATAAAAGAAAAATACCCACACTTATGTTATACCTGCTCTATTACAGTTGTAGATATCTAAATATTTTTTTATAAAAAAATCACATAAAAGTAAATATGATATTAAGTATGTAAGTTTTTTATTTTCTCCAAATGTCAAATATTAAAAAAATTATTATTATATAAATATTAAATAAAAGTATTAAATAATAATTGAATAAAGATTAAATAATTATAAAAATAAAAATAAAAATGAAGATCAAATATATATCCTACAGATGATGAGCTATAAAATAAGAAAAAAAAGTTAATATAAATTATTTAGGTTTAGGTTACTTGATAAATTAGAGATGTTTAGTAATTTAAGATGGGATAGGTAGGAGAAGATGTTTATCTTATAGAGTAATATTTATTTTGAGTTATGTTATTTTAATAAATGGTGATTGTTATACTTAAAATATATAATGGTTTTAACATAAGTATTATAATTGAGTGTGTGTGGGAGAAAATATTATAAATATAAATGTAAAAAACAGTGAAAAAACTTAATTTTTTAATTTAATAAGTTATTCAATTTTGTCAATAAACTTTTTGAAATATGATTTTTTAAGAATATTTCTGTTTGAAAAATATAATATTAAATATAGAAATTACTTCTTTAGAAATTAAAAAATTGAAATTGATTTATGTTGCTTTACATTCATAAAATATATATTGAAAAACTAATCTTACGACATAATATTTAAATGACCTCTTATTTTTTTTAAAAATGAAACAAACTTTTAATTTTTTTTAAATATTATATTTGAAAGGAAGTGATTTTCTAATGAAAAAAAGTTACAACAGACGAGATATTATATTTTTATTCTTATATTTTATATTTACAATCAAATCTTGTTGAATCAGTTAAATAATATTAAATAGTTTAAAATTACTTTAAAAATAAATTTTATGATTCTTTGCAAACATAAAATATATATTTTTCAAAAAAGAAACAAACAATTTTGTGACAAAAATATTTAAAATAACTTCTTACTTTTAAAAAAAATTAAAAAGAAGTTTTTTACTCACACTTCCTTTGTTAATTCAACCTTTGTTATCTATTCCAAATGAATCTACAAGCAAGCAATCAACTTGAAGAAGGTAATGTTTTGTTATGTACTGGAAAAGATTTGTATTTTTAGTTAAAAAATAAAATAAAAAGAAAATACATTTCTAAATAAACTAAAACTAATTGATATGTAATATAGGGAATTAGCAGGTGTGGACGTTTTTCTTTCACAAGTTTGAGGGAAATGAATCGATTGCTTAGATTTAAATGTTGGAACCTGTGGCATGCCGCATTTGTAGCAAATCTTCACCGGCCTTTGCCCTTTGCCTTTTACCATTGCCAATTCCAATTCCAATTCCTTTTTGACATTTCAAACATCAAACACATTGCGATCAAAGGAATCCATAATCGATCCATCGATCCAAGGAAGGAACAAAAATAGGATGCCGGAGATGGACGAGGGCGAGGACATAGAGCAACCTCTCACGGCCATAGCAGAGGCGTTTGAGGAACTGTCCAATTGGATGAAGAAGAACAACACCGACGCCTACCACATCCGTCTCGACACTTTCTGCGAAGCCGCCTCTCTCGTCTCCGTTCTCTTCCGCTGTCTCGGCCTCGCTTTCAAATTCGCCGAATTGGAATACGTCGCCAAGCTACACGGACTCTTGGAAGCATCAAAGACATGTCCCACTCTACAGGATATTCTCGACCTTGACGTTGCGAGTGATACGGTTAAAACTTCTGGAAGCTATTCGCGTAATCTGCGTAGGGTTCGGCAGGGTCTTGATCTCGTCAGAGCGATATTCGAACAGCTTTTATCTACCGACGATACTTCTCTGAAAGAAGTCGCTTCAACCGCTTATGGACAGGTGTGCGCTCCGTATCACACGTGGGCGGTACGAACGGCTGTGTACGCTGGCATGTATACGCTTCCGACGAGAGATCAGCTTCTGATGAAGCTCAATGAAACAGAGCAATCGGCCGAGAAGAAGATGAAAAGGTACATTGCTGCCTCGCTTCCGATCATAGAATACATTGATAAACTGTACCTTTCTCGAAATATCTCGTTGGATTGGTGAGCTTGTAAAGAGGAAAATCAGAAAATATAATTTCAGTACCCATTCTGTTTGTTAGAAGGCATGTTTCGGATCTTTGTAATATATATATATATAAAGATGTAATTATGTTAGTTTTACTCAACAGTTCTTCGTCGTTTAGGGAGATACCAAATAGATTTGTATTCAACTACTAACAGAATGCATGCCAAATTTTTCAATGCAATTTTATGATTATGAAGACTAATTTTGAAACGTAATTAACTACTGCATATATTTACGTTCAACTCTGTATAATGAACCTCCAGATTCATATATGCGGACTCAAAATCTTAATTTGAAGTCTGATAACATCATGTTAATAAAATCATATTAGTTAGTCTAATGTTACGTAAAAAATATTTAATTAGATTTATTGGAGATTTTACATCGATGATATATAAAATTGGTTCGTAATATATGAATGAAGGAATCTTTGTCTTACAAAATAATATAAATTCTCTGTTTAAGAAAATATTACAATTCATTACTTTTTAAGAGTTTGATGGACGTATTATATAACCTTAATTAAGTTATTGTTAATTTATCTATAATTATATCAAATAAACTTTGAAATGTGTTCATTATGACAAAAGATATGAAGAAGCCTCCTTGATATCCTTCAAAATAATCACAGCTCATGGCAAATCTGCTAAAGTAAAGTTTCTTAAACTCAATCTGCTAAAATTGTTCCTTCTTCGTAGCATTGTTCAGGACGAAAATGAAACGCTGAAAGGACTGAAAAAAAAAATTGGGTGATGAAGCATAGAATGGAGTGATGAGAACTTTGAAGCAGATTAATGGAGGTTTGTAGTTACAGAAATGTGGACCAAAGGAGAAGCAATGAAAGCTTACTCCTGAAGAAGGAGTTCACTTTCCATTGGATCATTAAGAAAAAAACGAAGGAAAATACATTAAACAAGTTCTAGTGCGTTCCAATATAGTTTAGGAAGAAATCATTCATTTGAATTAAACAGGAAAAACTAAATAATTTTTTATTAGAATTAAATTAAACTATTTTTTTTTTGTTAGACAGTGTGTTCAAAATATAATTTCTGAAAGGCATACTTGTTATCTTAACAGTTTATAAATTACTGTCCGGTATATTTTTTTCACTTTTATTTTTTGAAAAATATTTTTGGGAAGTTAAACAATAAAAATGTGTTTGAAAAAAATCACATTCTAAACTGTAAAGTTTTAGAAAATATACCTTTTGGAAGATTGTAATGGGACAGTTTTAGGAAATAGTTTTTGATACATTTCATTTATATTAATTAAAGTAGTTTCTATAACATACGTTTCATTCTTTTCGAAAGAGTACTTTTCAAAATATTAAGAAAATAAAATATGTTATTACGAGGATTTTTCATAAAGTTAAAAAAAAAAATATTTTGAAATGTAAAACCAGAGTAATTAAACTTTTTAAATTATTTTTCTCCTTTTTTTCATATTTCAAAAAGTATTTTATAAAATGAAAATATGAAAATGAAAAAAAATGTAGTAAGAAGAATGTTCTCGAAAGTATTCGTTAATATTTTCTTCAAAATTGATATTTTTTTTCAAATAAATGATCATTGTAATTCTTAAATACACAAATCAGCGTCAATTTATTCTTTAAAAGAAAAAGAACTCATTGAAATATTTTCAAATTAATCATTTTCTTATTTAATAAAATCATTTTACATTCATAATACATGTATATATATATATATATATAACATCTGAAATTAAATTAGTTGTTGAAATAATAAATTAAAAAATGAAAAAGAAAGACAGAGATGGAGTGAATTACTTTAATAAAGAACTATTGTATACTAGAATCCCTTTTCTACTATCATTAATTAACAAACAACGATTTTTTTAAAATCTCAATTTAATTTCCTTTTAATTTATCATTTTCATATGTTTATTTAAAACTTAATTTTTTTAAAAATAATTAATAATTAAATAGCAGTATATCACAATACATATTATTTATCATAAACTTTAAATTAAATAATAATTTAAATGATATTTTTTTATTTTAAGTATAATATATTTTATTTATTATTATTATTATTTTGTTCATGTAAATAAAACGTTTTTATAAACTTGAAATACTACTTTTAATACATTAAAATTTATTTTTTATAACATTTGCCTAAGATTTTTTTCACTTAAACCAAAAACATATATATATATATATATATATATATATATATATATATATATATATATATATATATATGAGATGACAGGTCTAGGGCTAGATTCTTTGACACTGAAAGACGAAGATTCTTTCCATACAAAAAGTTCTTTATCCATGATTCCATGGTGCTTTGGTTTGAACATTAACATTAATTATATAACGATGAGCGTTAAGAATATTATTATGTAACACACTTTTTCTAATGCATTCCCTTTTAGAGGTTAAAATTTGTTAGGAAAATAAAATTAGGAAAAAGGTTTGTTATATTAAACATGGATATTGTCTCGTAAATGTACGAGATGAATTTTAAAATGTGCTACATAAATAATACATTACAGATGTATAGAGACAAAATTATGTAACTAATTTCATGTTTAATAAATAGCTGTTTTTCTTCCGTTTTTAATAAATATTATCGTTTGAAGCATTTGGATAATAGAATAGAATATTCATGGTGGCAACATCGACCAAGAGTTTCGCTTCGTCTAAGAAAAACAAGAGGGGAAAAAGTATTAGAGTTTTAGGAACAATAAATACTAATAATTCAGATTAAATAATTAGACGCACCGTGGAATTAGAATATAAAGTTACATTAAGCAACGTATGGGACTCATTTTAACCCATGTTTTGTTCCTTAATTTGTTTGTTCTTTCTCTCTGTCGTTTGTTGGGTTTAAAGCCGGCAATTCAGTCTTTAAGCAGTTTCTTTTTTAAGAATACTATGTTAAAATTATGATGGACTTATTTAACAAATTTTTACTACACCTTACAATGTCATTCTTAAGTTATATGAAATTTTTAAGTACATTCAAACATAATTTAAGAATTTAAACATGTTTTAAAGTGTACTCTTTAAAAAAATTCAGCATTTATTATACTTGTTTCATAGTTTTATATGTTTTAAAACTAGATCAGTGATCCAATAGACTGATATACTCATTTTATATTCAGTGATTCAATGTTAATTAGAAAGTAATAAAACTGAAGTTAATACCATATATGATATTATTTTAAGTTCTAATTTAATGTAGTGTATCATATCTTATTAAATAAAAAATAGCATAATATAATTGAATTGCTAGTTCTCTCCTATGTCTAGCTTATGATCCACGTAGCAAAAATAGGCAGCATCAAGAGTCACATGTTTTCTTCTCAAATGATAAGCAAAATAAATCAGCCTTTTAAGTCTGAAATTGAGGTATTCTATTTTTTGTGCATCATATGTTCAAAAACTATAAGAAGTTATATATGAATTTAAATATAATTTTAGTCTTTAAGTTGGGAGTACTATTTTTTTAATCTTTCAATTAAAAACTTTTATTTTATAGTTTTTCAATTTTGTGAATTGGAATTTTAGTGTATGCAATTTGATGACATTTACGTGTAAAACATATGAATTTAATTGGATGACTTTATTTTATTTAAAGTGTATTAATTTCTTTTCTTAACTTTCATGTTATTTAAAAGGATAATATTTTGGTAATTTATTTGCTCTTAAGAGTCAAAATAATACTTAATAACAATAGTCTACAATTGACTTTAGTATTTAACAATTTGTGATGTTTATAATATCTCTCCTTAAGGTCTTTGTCAAAAAGTAACAATCTATTTAGAACATAACGAAAAAAATTTATTCAACACTTGTTATCAATGACGTCATTTCACTCCTCGGCAACATTTCATTGATAGCAAATGCATTGGAAGAGTGTGGGGAACCAAACTAGCAATGTTTAATTGTAAATTTTGATTGATATTGGAATTATTGCATCTTTGAGTAGAGAATGTGGGAGAGGAGTAAAAAATATTGGTGTTTGGAGATGTTATTGGTTAATAGGAATTCTTTATAAGAGTTTGTTAAACCATTTTTCATATAATCAGTTTTACTTCAACACTAAACAATTTTAGGAGACCTCAAGAAATTTATACTTTTTATTTTTGTATCTTTACCTAATTATGATTCAAATAAATTTTACCTAAGAATTTGTTTAGATTTTATTTCATTAAATGAATAAAAGAATAAATAGTATCCCATTTTGGATAATTAAAAAATATATTTAAATAAAAAGATGAAGAGAGAAGATTAAACTCATGAAAGACCCGTTGCCACTTTCCCTTGATTATTCTCACTTCACTCGGCCTCTTCCCAAGTGCTTTCATCTTCTCTGAAACCACTGTTTCAAAATACAATTGGTTAAACCGGTTCTCTGGGTTCCGGTTCATTCAAATCACAGTTCTTTCGATTCATTTGTAGTAAATTTAGGATCATGTTTCAATATGAACGATGGAGTTTTTTTAGTTTGATTTCAATTTTAATAACAACGATAACTTTTATGTAAAAACTATAGTTAGTTTTAGTTAGTTTTACTTTTACAACCAGACGTGACATGTATTCATTTTACAATCTTACGTGACAATCATGTAAAAAATATTTCAGAGTGGCACTGAGAGTCATTTTTAAAGTTTACATGCTTGAGGTTTTATCTAGAATACTGTCCAACATATTCTATCTAGGGTTGAGAAGTAGTGAGTTAGAATTTTAGATCTCTTGAATCTCGTCACTGCTGTTGCCGTTGCTGCTGTCGTTGCCGATGGTGCCACTGTCGATGGTCTCCCACCATCGCTCGCTACCACAACCACTGTCGATGGTCTCCCACCATCGCTCGCCACTACAACCATTGTCACACCAAATCTCCCTTATACAAAATTTTAAATTTATATACTTAAAATCTAATTATATTATTTTATAACAAAATATCCTAAATATTTTTTTAAAAAAAGGTCTCAGTTTTACCCTTACCTACACGTATAATATATCAAGTCAATAATTAGTATTTAGGTTATATCAAGTCAATAGTCAGGAGATGTGTGGTTTTCAAAACAAAGTTTTCTAAAAAAACTATTTATACAAACATCATTTTTTACTTTGGGGGAATTTAAACCTCAATAAAACTTTGTAATAATTGGTGCTTAAATTTAAAAACCTCTTTAACAAGTCTTGTTCAAGAAAAAAAAAAAAAAAAAAAAAAATTTTTAACAGAAATTTTTACAAAGGATAAATAAAGGTTTAAAATTTAGAATTTAAAATTTAAGATAGATTTTTAATTTAT
>Ga0099824_1001028_pt1 | contig 37367 bp, 11 predicted proteins | sample SiratrowhiteBW_FD_76837 | JGI IMG/M metagenome (GOLD analysis project Ga0099824, IMG submission 76837) | Root nodule microbial communities of legume samples collected from California, USA - Siratro white BW | ecosystem: Host-associated > Plants > Roots > Nodule | place: USA: California... | reverse complement strand
TATATTTTTTTTATATTTTTATATATATATATATATATATATATATATATATATATATATATATATATATATATATATATATATCAATGTTTGAAATGTCCTATTTGACTTTCTTTATAATCTAAGATTAGTAATCAATGTAAACAAATGTATTTAGTAAACAAAATTATTTAATTCCTATAGGACTTTTAATAAAGAAAGATATGATAATAATGTGTTGAGTGTTCATATAATCTTTAAGCACTAAAAGTATAATAATAACAACGTTAAAATTATTCGTATGATCTTTTATCAACAAAAATATGATAATAATCTTCTAGTTTTCCATATGATCTTTAACCAATAAGAATATGATAATAATTTCCCAATTATTCGTATGATCTTTATCGCAATAACATTCTTCTAGTTCTCGTATGATTTTTAACAAATACAAGTACAATAAGATTCTTCTAATTCACGTATGATCTTTAACAAATACATATATGAAAAAAAAAATCCTAGAGTTCCTCTCATAATCTTTAATAAATACATATATGAAAACAAATCATATAGTTCCTCTCATGATCTTTAACCAGTAGAAGTAAGATAAGATCTTTTGGTTATCTACGAGATTCTTAGTCAATAAAATTGTGATAGTAATCTTCTAGGCCTTTGTATGATTTTTAATCAATAAAAGTACGATAATAATTTAATTCTTTATTAATCCTTAACTAATAATAATATAATAATTTTTTTTAGTTTTTTATATTATATTTAATCAGCAAAAATATGATAACAATACTTTAAATCTTCGCATGATCTTTAATACAAAATTATTATGATAATCTTTGAGGTTTTCATATGACCTTTAATAATTAAGTATGATAATATTTTTTTTAGGTTTTCATATTATATGTACTAAACAAAATGATGATATTGGATCTTTATATGATATTTAATTTAGATATTGTTAGGTATTCAAGTATGAGTCTAAGTCCCACGTTGGGTAGGAATGAAAAAGTTGAACAATATATAAGAAAGAAGACTCACAAATCTAATGCCTTAAGATTTTGGATTGAAGGTAGTGTCATTTCCTTTGGCTTAGTTCTCATTGTTTGAAATATTCTCGATGTTTTCGCCCTCGGCTTCGTATGATACTTAATTCGAATAATTGAAGGTCTTTTTTTAGAATTTATTATTTTTTATACAAGTCGTTATTTACTTAATTTATTGTTAGCACAATCACAATTTGAATGCTTGGATCAAATAATGTGGTGGGTGAATAAAAGACAACATTATAAGAGTAGAACGATATCAGTTGAGTTTATTAGATAAAATATTCATAAGTCTTAAATTATCCATAAAGATTATCAATTGATTCTTTCCATCATAATTTTATTTGAGTCTTTATAAAATTTATTTCTTTATCAATATTTTAACAGTGTGGTTTAGTTAGTGCAAAAAAAAAAAAAATACAATTTCAACTGATACAACATTACAATATTACAATTATCAGAAAAAACATTCACAACTCTTAGGTTATACTTAAGGATTGTTAAGAGTTATACTTAAGGATTTTTAATATATGTAATCACCATTAATATTTATTAAATCATTTAGTTAAAATTCATAGTGTATCACAAAGCCTAAATATGAATTATGCAAAGATGAAGTATAAATGAAAATAAATGAGACTTAATCTGAGTAATTGTTGGAAAGTTTCATATATATTACAGTACCTAGAGTATATATAATGTTCCTTAATAGTTTAACCAACTTTTTTGCGTGTTTATCCAAACTTTAAAATGATTTTTTATATGTGTATAAGGGATTCTAAACTTTAACCTCCTAAAAAAGAAAAAAAAAGAAAAAAAATATTAAGAATGATTATGTAAATGATTTTAGGATACGAAAAGTTGTTTTAGTCATGTGTTTCTATCAAGCAACATTGCAATGACCTGGTCATATAAAAAAAAAAAAGGCAATTGTAATCTTATCTACCACAAAATAAAGTTTGTGAATGTTGTAACTTATGATTGTCAAGGGGTTATGAATGAGAAACATATTAAGGAAGTTGAGATACAATGAGGAGGATTGGACTACTTTGATGTACAATACTAGCTTAATTAATAACTTTCTAAGAAATCGGTTATATAATTAGCTTAATTTTAGGTTATAACATCTTACCATTTTTATTAATTTAATTTATTAACCTCTTTATAATTCTATTTGTACTTTGTTGTGACCTAAGTTCTCAAATTATTTTTACTCATATTTATATTTATATTGTTCTTAACAAGAAATAGTATTTTAAACATGTTACATATCTATATGATATTGTTAATTATAAAATATGACAGTTAGTGTGTTAATAAGTAATCTTAATTATACAAATGGTTTGGACATTGAAACATGTCACACTGCACAGAAGACAAAAATATTCTGTGGTCTTCACCCCACTGTAATGTTGTAGTGGACAACACCGTATCTTTTCTGCATTGGGCTTGAATCTTCACTTGTTTGTTTTATTCTTGAATTATATTGGCTCTGGGACCCTTAATAATGGAAGAATAATATTCAATCACTTTTCAAATAACATAATCAATTTGTAGCTGAAGCCTGAGCCTCTCAATCATACCACCCCATTCCTGTTGGTAATATTTAAGAAGAAAAAAAATCTCCAGTTAAAAGATATAATATTAAAGTTTTTCTCTTCACATTTCAATAGTATCTCATTATATAATAGGAACTTATTTCCAGTATAAACCAATAATAAAATGCACTTTTAAATTGAAACCACCATGTTAAGATTTGTAATAGAGAGGATAATGAAGATGGAATTATATGGAATATACTATAATTCAATAAATGAAGTAGAATGAATGGACTAAGTGGCTTAGCTGAGTGTGGAATATAGAGGATGGGTACTGAGAGATCGAATATAATAAACACCCATTATTAAAAAATTTAATATCTACCTTATATGTAAACTAGTAGTTTTATTCTTTTCACCAGTCTTAACACGTTAAAAGAATCCTTTATAACAAATGTTAGTAATACTTCTTTCAATTTGAAATTCACTTACATCATTAAATATTCGAAAGTATTGCAAATTTTGAAATTTGAAGTTTTGTCATTGTTTTGTGCTTAGACATTTTGGAGGATTGAGAAAGAGTGTATTTAAATTAATCTTAGTCTTCACTTTTAAATAATATGAAACTATTAAGTATATTAAAATAAGTCTTCAATCAAATAATAGAAAAATAAAGTTCCTACACAATTATAAAATTTGGATGATCATATGCTCTAAATCTAAGTTTTCTTTCTTTCACTTGAGTTGTTTTTGTTCACAATTTGGAAAAGAATTCCTATAAACACTCTTACGCTCAAAGTCACTGTTTAGGCAGAATTATATAAAGTTTTAAGAATTTGAATTTCTTACCTATTATTCATATACCATTCTTCTATTTATAGACTTATAATTAGACTTTTTTATTTTTATCAAGACCTAAACTCATATTGTTCCATTACTATTTTATATTTGATTAGAGCGGATATATAATATTTTTTGGTTTAACTAATTTGATGATAATTGCTCTACAATTAAGTATCGTGTTCAAACATTATCTTATTCAGTACAATAGTATTTTTTTTAAATCAATTAATATAAAGGTATCAATTTCTCTTTTAAATCAATCTAATATAAAAAGATCAAATTATTTTTTAAAATTTAATATATGTCTTTCACAATAGATAAATCATAGAATAAACAAAACAATGATAATCATTAAAATAAAGTATTTGATACAACTATGCATTTAAAATTTGAATTAAAGACCTTATGTAATTAACTTCGTGTTAATTGATCTACCTGCTCTGTATTCAACCATAATAAATAATAACTTTGTGGTTAGTGTAAAGTACGAAAATGAAGATAATTTTTAATTAGTGTAAAGTATGTGCTCTTATATTACACTTTCATTATTTTCAACATCTCTCGCCTACTGGTTTGTCTGATCAATAACCAACCCATAAAAAAAGGGTCAAATTAGGTTAATGACTAATTAAACATGGACCAGTTTACCAAAAAATAAAATAAAAATAAAAATAAAAAATATGCATCGTATAAAATTAGTTTAAAATAGATAAATACGGCAATCAAAGTGCCCAAGGAAGAGTGTTTGTTGGGATGGAAAACGAAGTGGAAAAAAAGAAAAAGAAAAATAATACAAGATGTGATAGTTTGAATAAAAAAGAGTAAAAAATGAAGAGAAAACAAACAAATAAATTTATAATTAATATAATAAAATAAAATAATTATTTTATATACCAATATATATATATAATAATTTGAAAATTATTTTTTTTTAAAAAATCTGATGTAATAAAATATTTTTTTGAAATATAAATTAAAAATAAAAAAATTACATTTTAAAATAGTAACATGTTAAAATAAGTTACTTTAAAAAATATTGAAATTTAAAGTAATTAGTTAAAATTTATTTACTATTTTAATATTTTTAATTATATTATTTATAAAAAATATAATTATTAATACAATATTAATAACAATCAATTATATTAGAAAATTTGTTTTTATACATAAATATATTTATAACATATTGAATTATCTTCATAATTGATTATCATAAATAATTTTATTATAATTATATAAATAACTGAATACGCTTTTATTTATAAATTTTTTATATATATCAAAAGTTAAATACAAATTGTTTTCATATTTATTTGTTTTTGTCTTACCTCTCTTTTCTTCAATTGTTTGTCCTAGTACATTTATATTTTTTCATCCAAACAAACTCTAAAGTAACAATAAAAAGATCCTAACAAGAAACTATGGGACAAAATTAATCACCATTCACTAATTATGGTATATGTATCAAGATGCTCAGGCGGCACCACCTGAGGTGAAGTCTTTATTTCTTGTTTTTCTTAAAAAAAAAAAAAAAAACGTTTTGTTACCGGATTCACTATCCATTTAAAATATACGTAGTGGATTTTTTTTATGAAATTTGAATAAGATTGTTTAAAAGTTATTTTTTAAAATATAAATAAAAGTTTAATTTTAACATATAATTTAAATAAATTATATAATAAAATGTTTGTACATATATAATTAATTTCTTTAAATAAACATTTTGAATCATTTTTATGACAATATATTACTTTAAATAAAATCAAAATTTTCAAAAAAAATTAATTTCAAATATTTAAATAAAAATATAATTTTCTAAAATAAAATTTTGAATAGTTATTATATTTTTCTCACTAATAATTTTACTTTAGTTGCTTGATTTTAAAAAACCAAACAAACTTCTTATCATAAAAACAATATTATATATATATATATATATATATATATATATTAAATAAAATAAATGTAAAATATATACACAGTATAATTTTATTATGTTTGATTACAATTGTATTATGGGACTGACCGAACCTCTTACTTAATCTTTAATTGCATTAAGATTTTGTCAACATAGGACATATTTGTCGTGATGGAGATATCACGACTTCTAAGCCAACCGATATCTATCCAGTCATGTGAAATGTAGAACCATCCACCGAGATTTCTATATTTTGGTTAACATTCACGAATCTTTTTCAGACACTTGGTACTCAAAGAAAAATACGTGACATTGATAGATAAATACGTGACATGTGAACACATGACAAGTACTTTTGACATATGTAAGACAAAAACTCACAAATGGCTTCGAGTATGTCCAGTCCAATTACAAAAAAACTTATCTAGGATCACTATAAATAGAAGTGTCATAATATACTTTTATTCTAATCCTAATAACCCTTTATTACTCGGATCATCATTGACGTGAGTATCTAAATACTTATAAGAATATTTCTAAAACTAATAATACTTTAAGAAATAACAAAAAAACAGAAACACAAGAACAAAAGACTCAACTATTATTAAAACTAACCGGTCTTGCAAGAGTAATAAGTTTGTTATAAAATTGGAATGTGATCTATTCATATATTGGTTATAATTAAAACCTAACATAAAAAACACAAAAAAAGCATTACCAATAATTTATGTTTATATGCGGATAGATAAAAATAAATTCTAAATCATTCTCATTTTCATGACAGAAAATAAATACAAATATGACTAATATTTTATTTTTATAAATTACACATGGTTACTAGGATAAATATGTTTATGTTTCTTAAATTATTAAAAAACTCATGTTTTGTTTATTAAGTAATTTATAAAAAAAAAGAAATTTCAGTGTTTTATCTTGTCATTAAGTTTTTTATTTAGATTTTTTTCTCTACACAATTCCTTATTTATTTTCTTAGTTATTCAACTTATTTAATATTTACAAGATTCTATGATTTAGTTCAAATGGTGTATTATATTCTAGTAAAATATAAACCCTGATTTGATTGAATTTAATAATTTAAAATTCAAATATTTAGAAATAAAATATTTTTTTAATGTTTGTATTTTTTTTCACGGGATGTCTACTCTCAATTTTAAGTGTTGTTCTTTATAATAATATAATAATTTATCTTTACGAATATTTTGAGCATCCAAAATAGATTTGAGTTAAAAAGATGAAAAATAAATTTATAATTTTAATTATTATTATTTTAAATTTTCTCTTTATAATTGTTCATATATGTATTAAAATACTTATTAAGTATAAAAGTAAAAAAAAAAAGAAATAAGGAAACACGTTTACCATGCTTAAGTTATAATACTGGTACTGGTACTTAAGACCGCACATCCTGAAGCATTATTTCAAAAAAAATTGAATAATAAGCACGTGAAAGAGAGAGAGAATCAATGCAACATCACAAAGTACAAGCATTTCGTTTCAGAACAAGTTCCTAACTTCTTCTGACATGCCACTAAAATAGACACCTCGTGCGTGCATACATAAGACTCGGTCAAATACCCAGCTGGAAAAACCAAAAGTGACATGTTACCTTTTGAGTATTTTTGTTTCTGTTTTTTTTTTGGGATTTACATTTAAATCAATATTTGAATCTGTGATTTATGTCACATCAAAGACATGTTGTTTTTATTACACAACTTGTCATTTTTTATCTTTTTCTTTTTTCACTTGAATAAGAAACATAAAGAGTTTTTTTTTTTATATATTTATTTGAATCTGTTTTTTTCAACAATAATAATAACAGTGAGTATTTAAATTAATGTTCTAGTTAATATGTAATATTAAAAAAATAATAAATTAGATTTCCGTACGAGGAAACAAATCAAATCTTAAAAGATAATCCTTTTGGAGAAGTATATTCTTTACGATAATTAGAACGACATTAAAACAATAGCCTAATAATTTTAAATTATTATTATAATATTAAAAATTATAATAATTTAAAATTAATTTTAAAATGTTTAATATATTATGCTATAAGTAATTTTTAATTTATGAGTGTTTTTTGACTTGTTATATTCAAGTAACATTAATTTCTAATGTTTTTTATACTTACCTTTTATTATAAAAATTGAAAGGATTTAACTAATTAATCTACGCAAAATTAAAAATGAAACAATTTTGCCTGAAGATGTGCTTCAAAGTTATAACAAAATTTTACTGCTGAAAATAATATGATGAAGTAGAGTTTGTATGTTTTTTATTCAATAAATCTTACTCCATACGGATTCGCTTTTTGAAGGTTATTGAATAAGTTATAATTTATTTAAAGGTTATTTTGTCAAAATATATAAAGTTTAAAAATCTGAAAAATAAAGTAAGAATGATTTAACTACTCAAGCTACAAAAAGATAAAAAAATTGTAAAAATATATTTTAAAACTGTAAAAAATTCTTACTAGTGAAAATAATATACTTGAATGTAATTGTGTGATTTTTTATTCAATAAATTTTACATTCGAATATAAGTTCGTTTTTTTATAAATTATTAAAGAAATTAAAATTTATCTAAAAGTGGTTTCGTCAAAACGTATCAAATTTAAAATTTTAGACAATAAACTAACATTAAAAAATAGAGAATTCAAAAGGAAAAATATATTCCTTTGTCTCCTGTCTTTGAAAAATAAAATCAAACAAACATTATATTAATAAGAAAAAAATTAAAAATTTGTTATAAGTTTATCTCGATATTTAAGTTAAAGATATTATTTTGTGAAATTGTAAGATATTTTACTTTTTAGTATCCATTTCATGTAGAGAATCATATTTATAAGGATATATATTATTTACATAATTGATACTTTTAATTTTAATAAACACATACTTTTTATCTTAATAAACACATGTCCCTACTTAAAAAAAAAATTAATGTAAAAAGCTTATTTACTAATTTTAATGAACATATGTCCCTACTAAAAAAAGGAATTCATGTAGAAAAATTCTAATAAATTGTTAAAATTTATAGAATAAAAAAGTGTAACAGTTATTAGTGATGTATAAAAGAATTCTCAAAGAAATATTAATTTAATGATTATTATTGAGAGCAAATAATAGTTTTTAAGTCAATATATGGACATTGGAAAATAAAGAAAACAAATTTAATTGCTAAAACACGTGTATGTATATACGAAACTTAGACTAACAAACACCGTACAATTGTATGTAAGGCAACAAATATTATAATATTGATATATTAAACTTCTTGTGCAAATTAAATCTTACATTGAAATATATATATACAACTAAATTTTTTGAAAAGATTAATGTAATTAATGATACTTAAAAAGCATGTTGTTGCATCACCCAAATTTATTTAAAATAATGTTACTTGTATTAAAAATTTTAAAATTTTAGCATGTGGTACTTTATGAAGTTATCCATGTTCAATAACCTTTAACTCATAAATATAAACATGCTTTAAGAGATTTTTGAAGTTTGGAAACATAGATTTCTTTGGAGAATTATTAGCAATGAATGATCTTCCTACCTAAAGGACATTGTGGACAATATATAGTTTTGGAAATAAATTTTAATTTGATTATACATTTACATATGGCATATTTTAACTTGCTTTTCATAATTTTTAACAAATGCACCCACGTTATTTTGGCATACATTCATATTATACTTATTTATTCTATTTATTATAAAAGTTGACTTTTTTAAATACAATTTCTTAACCTAAAATTATATAGATAACAAATATTTTTTATACAAAACAATGTTATATCTTTATTAACACTGCTTAACATATATATGTTACAAAATATATTTCAATTATAATTGCCTGCTACTTTACTTTTATGGTTTATATAATATTAACATATTATAGTAACAAATCGATTATAGCTTAAATTAGTTTTTCTGGTGCACTTTTTATTCAAGTAACTAAATATTGTCTCTTAAATTTAAGATTTCATCCACGTCATATTTTTCGTCCACTTAATTAATCGTGATAATATTAGCTAACATAAACTGTGAGAGTGAAACTATTAGATTTAGATAAGGTTAATTAAATATAAATGTCAGCCTTGATTTAACTTAAAAAATTAAGATTTTTTAGTAATTAAATAAAATTTGAACAAAATGAAATAGGAAATAGATGAAAAAAATAATATATTCTTTTATATATCTTTGTGTCTATTAACAAAATTTGAGTGCATTAAGAAATTAGTCTTCAACAACCTAAAAATTAGAGTGAACTTTCTGGTATAAAAAAGTGTACATGTTTGTATGCCTCATAATGGACTAGTTACCTTAACTTAAATAAGTATTTATAAAGTAAATATTTATTAAAATAAGTATTTGTTTAATGAGAAGTTGACTTACACATAAATTTATCTTAAAATAGGGTTAACAAGACATTTTCTTGTTTAATTGTTTTTCAAACTTACAAAAAGTATAGGAGAAGGTATAATTAAAAAATATAAAACTCTTAAATTTTGAATTCTTTATAATAATTCAAGCATTAAAAAAGTATCAAAACCATCAATCACATCACTCCATGCCACGTCACACTTTGTGAAGGGAAATTTCCTTTTTCAACTTATTTGGGAATGAAAAAGGACACTAGGCACCCCTTAAACTAGAACCTCTCACCCCTGTTCCATCCTCTGTTCTTACCCTCTCCCTGGTTGTTTCAGCCTTTCTTCCATCTCTTGACGCTTGTCTCGGCCAAGCTCTCATGCTTCACACTTCACTGTCAAACTCTTAACACTCTCACTTCCCTCCAACTCCCTGCCATGTTCACAAACCACCCCCATAATGGGGACACTGAACCTCTCCTTCGTCAAGCTCTGCTGTCTTCTTCCCAGAGATCCATCGTCAACTCCACGTCCCAGGTTGCTATTGTCGGCGTCAATGTCAGCCCAATTGAGAGTCTCGATTACGAGTCAGTTTTTTCGCCTTTTTTTCATCTGGGTATTGCGCTTTTGTCCAAAGGTGAAATCTTTTCCATGACCCACCTCTCAAGTCTCTCGCTTTCCGTTTTGGGTGTGCAGGATTTTCGAGAACGAGTTCTTCAAGCAGGATTGGAGGAGCAGGGGGAAGGCTCAGATATTCCAGTACATTTTTATGAAGTGGCTCTTGTGCTTTCTCGTTGGCATGATCGTTAGCGTTATAGGCTTCTGCAACAATCTCGCGGTTGAGAATCTCGCTGGCATCAAGTTTGTGGTCACTTCCAATATGATGTTGGAGAAGAGGTACCAAAGTTTTAAATGTCACCCATTTGTTTTCCTTTCTATCTGATTTATCGCTTCTTTTAATGGATTGACTGAGTTTTGGAAGTTTGGAATTTTCTCGCAGGTTTCAGTTGGCCTTCTTTGTATTTTTTGTTTCTAATTTGAGTCTCACGCTTTTTGCCTGCTTAATCACGGCTTTGATAGCACCTGCCGCCACTGGTTCAGGTATACCTGAGGTGAAGGCTTATCTAAATGGTGTGGACGAACCTGGAATATTTACTGTGCGAACTCTTTTTGTTAAGGTATTCGCATTCGTATTATCATTCATTGACATTACTATTGGCACTTCACAAAGAGGTGTAAATCTTGCAACGTTTTCCGGTAGTCAATAACTTTCCATTCTATATTGTCAACTTTTGTTTAGATACCTTCTTGTTTATCTCTGGATAAAGTTAGCCGAGCAACACATATCAGAAGTTTTTAATATACACTGCTTAGTTGTTAAGAACTATGAAGTGATGAAAATTTATGCAACTTTTGTGGTGTGCAAATGATCTTTTCAAGTACATTTTGTAGCCATATTACACCATCATTTAATTACACGACCGATTCTTTCTTGTTGTCCTATCTTTTTTTCCGTCTTCCCCTGTAAGTTATTTTTTTGCTTCCCACAATACATGATTTCGTCCTCATGAACATGTTTAGGAATCAGAGAAAAAAGATGAATGGCTACCTCGGCTAATATTTCCTGTGAGCTATGATAATATAATCACTAGGTGTATATTGCTTGCCTAATTAGTGTGAGATATTCTTTTGTCACAAATATATTTGTGGTTTCAGCTGTGACATCTAAATATTATCTAATCTAAATCTAAATACCGTACACATGAGGTAGACAATCCTTATATCAATGTAGTCTCCTCACCACCTTCTATGGCACTTTCAATATTCTATTTTTTATTTTCCTCCCTAATTGATGGAGCACGTGTTGTGATAGAACTCTGAAACTAAAGTTAAATGTTATGTTTCTCCAATATCATTTTGTTTCATAATATAGCATTGGTTGTCTCTTAATTAACTAGTTCTCTGGATTCCCTAATTAGATTCAGCCATCTTCAAACAGGAATTGTTGTTTTGGCTGAAGAAGAAATTTACATTCACGTTGGTTCTATCTACAGATTATTGGAAGCATTACAGCAGTTTCTTCATCACTTCTTATTGGGAAGGCAGGGCCTATGGTGCATACAGGTGCATGTGTGGCAGCATTGGTAGGTCAGGGTGGGTCGAAGAGATACGGGTTAACGTGGAAATGGTTACAGTTTTTTAAGAATGACCGAGATCGGAGAGATCTAATAACATGTGGATCAGCGGCTGGAATGGCTGCTGCCTTCCGGGCCCCTGTTGGTGGGGTGTTGTTTGCTCTAGAAGAGATGGCATCTTGGTTTGTTTGCTTATCCATTAAACATTACAATTTTTCTCGTGTAAACTCAATTTTTTCATGATTTTTTGCTTGAGAATTTGAATCATATTTTTGTCTTAGGAGTTGTTTTTGTCAATGATGTTGTGAAGGTGTTTATTTCCTCCTTCCCTTTAATTTTAGTGATAAAAATATGTGCCTTTAATTTTGTTATTTCTTGAGCTGCATATTGTGGCCGAACTTCATCCAGTATAATTTGATTATTCTACTATGGATGTCAAACATGTTAAACCAAACTCCTCTGACACTATGGTATCTCCTTTTTCCTATCAAGCATAACTTTCATTGGGTTTGGGTGGTTTGTTAGGCATATATTGAAGTGATGATGAGGCCTTGAACCTCTTATCTAGCTTCTGTTGCCCTCTCTGCAGTTCTCATTCTGCAGGTTTTTTGTTCTGTCTTTTTTCCAGTAGACCAAATAACATGTAATAAGTGATAGACATGCTGAAGGCTGCTGATTAAGTCCTACAGGCTCGCTTCTATGTGTTTCTGTACAAGGGTTGGTTGAGATCCTTCAGCTTTCAGATGACAATTGCATTGGCTTCTTTTGATTCTCTCCCAGTTTCCCCATAGTTGTCTTCTTACAAATGGCTTCTGTTATTGCTTTTCAGAATTGGTTTTCCTTTAGATATAGTGGATGAATTGTTATGTTTTATTTTGTCAATCTTCAAATCCATAAGTCAATTTGTAATAAATGTTTTAATTTCTGTCCAATAGGTGGAGAAGTGCCCTTCTGTGGAGAGCTTTCTTCACAGCAGCAATAGTTGCAATTTTGCTTCGTGCCATGATTGACCTATGTTTAAGTGGTAAATGTGGGCTATTTGGTAAAGGGGGACTGATAATGTTCGATGCTTATTCAGCAAGTATTTCATATCATTTGGTGGATCTTCCTCCAGTGTTTGTTCTTGGTGTTATAGGGGGGATACTTGGCAGCTTATTTAATTTGCTGTTGAGCAAAGTTCTTCGGATCTACAATTTTATCAATGAGTGAGCTATCTTTTACTCATAATTGCATTCAACAAATTAAACTTCTCCTAACATTGTACAATACATTATACAAAGCTCATTCTTTCCATCATTTACTTTTGCAGGAAAGGAACCATTTTCAAGATTTTGCTTGCTTGTGTAATCTCCATTTTTACATCCTGCCTTCTTTTTGGTTTGCCATGGCTTACATCATGCCGCCCTTGTCCACCTAATCCAACTGAACCTTGTCCTACAATAGGCCGGTCTGGTATCTACAAGAAGTTCCACTGCGCTCCTAATCAATACAATGATCTTGCAAGCCTCATTTTCAACACAAATGATGATGCTATTAGAAATCTATTTAGCAAGAATACCGATGACGAGTTTGAGTTTACATCAATGTTAATCTTTTTCATTACATGCTTTCTTCTAAGTATCTTTAGCTATGGAGTTGTTGCTCCCGCTGGTCTTTTTGTGCCAGTTATTGTTACTGGTGCATCTTATGGACGTGTTGTAGGAATGCTGCTTGGCAAAAACTCCAATCTTAACCATGGTCTTTTTGCTGTACTTGGTGCTGCTTCCTTTCTTGGTGGATCCATGAGGACCACAGTTTCTCTGTGTGTAATTATTCTAGAACTGACCAACAACCTGTTATTGCTGCCCCTAATCATGATGGTGCTGTTCATATCTAAGACTGTTGCAGATGCTTTCAACGCAAATATATATGACATTATAATGAAAGCCAAGGGTTTGCCTTATTTAAAAACTCATGCTGAACCTTATATGAGGCAGCTAACCGTAGGTGATGTAGTAACAGGCCCACTGCAGACATTTAATGGCATCGAAAAGGTTCGTAACATAGTGTTCATTCTCAAAACTACAGGACATAATGGGTTTCCTGTTATTGATGAGCCTCCTGTGTCCGAAGCTCCGGTGTTATTCGGCATAATCCTTCGTGACCATCTTCTCACGTTGTTGAAGAATAAAGCTTTTATATCCTCACCTTCGGCAACCACCGATGTCCTCAACAAGTTTTCATCCGATGATTTTGCTAAGAAGGGTTCAAGCAATGTTCGTCTAAAGATAGAAGATATACAGTTATTGGAGGAAGAGATGGACATGTTCATAGATCTACATCCATTTACTAATGCTTCACCTTATACTGTTGTGGAGTCAATGTCACTGGGAAAGGCCCTTACACTTTTTCGAGAGCTTGGTTTAAGGCATCTGCTTGTGATACCCAAGATTTCCAGTGTAAGTAAAATTTTCATGCCTTGTTAATTTTGATCAAGGAAGTTAACTGCTCTAGTTTTGGTTAAATAGGGTGCTAGCTTTATTTGAAGTATGTGCATGTACTGTTTCTTTGATTTCTTTTTCTCATAAAAAGGTTCAGGCTGTCAGCCAAGTTCTGTCTGTATTCATTATTATTATTAAGTGAATATGTGATGAATTAAAGTCTTGCGTGTTCTAATCGGAGAAGAAATTTTGGTGAGAAAGAAAAATATTTTTGACATGTTCCTCTTTTAACGCTCTAAAAAATTGAATTGATGCTTTATCCTAGTTCTTAGGAACTTCAAATACGGTTTACCAATCAGAATTTGTGTTATACTTTAGTAATAGACAAAACTTACACACACTTCCATAGACATTATTGGTGTTATTCTTCAGTCTGACTTAGAATTTTATCTCAGAAAACTGCATTAACATTAAATGGAATCCTTTAGCATGTTGGTTATTGAGCTGAAACTCTAATTCTAATTGGGTCCTCCAGTAGCCTCCGTAATAAAGGATCTTATTAAATGTCAATATAAATAATTGAGGTAAAACTCCAATTTCAATTGGAGAATAGTACTATCAGAATATAAGGAACTGCATCTAATTTTGTTCTGAAAGTTAATTTTTTTATATTCAACTTACATTCACGAACTTTATTCATCTACACCTGATGGCTGGTAGTCATTGACTGGTTGCTATTTCATTTTCTGTACTAAATTAACAAATGCCTAGATAGTTCTATTTGGTAGCTTATTTATGCCTTGTGTAATATTACATGCTACTTATTTTTTGATGTCACCACTTCATTATTACTGTTGTCTGTGTTCACTGATCCAAGTTTTGTGCATGCTAACTGCAGAGATCGCCTGTGGTTGGTATACTCACTCGGCACGATTTCATGCCAGAACATATTTTGGGTTTGCATCCCTTTCTGTCAAGAAACACAGGGAAAAGATTAAGATTTTAGCAACCTTGTCTAGGGAACATAAATTTGGGCATCCGAGCAAAGCTCACATATTCTTGCTAAGGTTTTAGGGCATCTGACTAAGGCTTCCTAGCTCAATTATTCTTGTGTTGCAGAAAGAATTCTTATTCATGAGACTAGTAATAGTTTTCTCCCATCTTCATGGAATCCAGAGCTGAGTCATGACAAAATAATAATAGTATGATTCAGCGAGCCCTTTTTCAATTATAGCTCATTGTTCCACTTTGTACATAATTATGATATATAATTGCCTGCCATAAAATTGTGTACTGTCAATTGCACGAGGCTGCATAAAATAATGATGGCCTTTCATCTAGGGGATTTCGTTTTACTTCAACTCCATTATATTGTCATAATAATTTACTAGTGGTTATCTGAAGGTGCTTCGCCTCTCAATCATATAAAGAGTAGTTTATTCAGTTTTTCAATGGATATGTTTAGGAGTAAAACTTTAGAAGGAAAGGGAGAAAATAAATTTTTCATTGTGTTAGTTATCATTTATTAGAACCGAAGAATTATACTTTTTTTGTGGTTCAAAAGATGACTATACTGTTGTAACGCTTTGCAGCCAAGCCATTCAGCAATTAAGTTCTAGAACTCGCCCACTTTTTGTAGCCAAATTTCACTATGAAATGGAAAGTAACACAATATATGTTCCATCCTATAAGAACAAATTCATATTGTACAAAATCCACCGCCAACTCTACAAAGACAAATACATAAGTGGCAAGACAAGGAAGTTCCTCGCCGTAGGTTTTTCTTTGTCAGAAGTTTGTTTATTCAGATCTTGCTTTCTGAGCCGGTTGCATTTGGTTGCCACTTCCTAAGTAATGTTCACACTTCACAATAATGACTCAGGCAGTTAACTGTGGAATAAATAAAGTCACTAAGAAAGATTCCAGTGACATCACTTCATTTCACAATGGTTGAAACACCTTCAGGTAGGATAGATAAAGAAAGAGAATTTTTAAAGGAAAAAGAGATAAAGACCAACTTCACTATATCATCATCAAATACCACTACTTATATTTTCCGTGCACTCTTGAGGTAAGCTGCCCTTATTGCCCACAACTGCTCGCTCACTGATTTCATGTCAGGTCTATCTGTTCGAACGGGTGCTGCACATTGAAATGCCAAATCAAACATCTTCATGAGAACATCTGTGTTTACTGCTTCTTCCATTAAAGGATCCACTATTTCCACCACATTTCCTTCGTTGTACTTCCTGAAGGCCTGCATAAAGTAATTTTTTGACCATGACAATGCATGAAAATTAAACTCTTAAATTACTTACCAAGTGAAATACAAACTCAATCAGGCTAGACAAAATATAGGGCGGGACAACATGATTAGGCATATCCAAAATGAGAAATATTTGTGTGATACAACTGTTCATCTTTGTATCCCGTTTGACACTGTTTTACATAATAAAGTATATATAAATAATAAAATAATAATATATAAGAGTATTAAATGGATGTAGTATCACCACCCGTCCAAAAAGTAAAGGTGGCACTAGAGCTTTTCAAGGGGAGACTACAGTCAGTTTCATGGCAACTTGATAAGTTGGTAGCACTCAGTTTCATGTTGACAGTGGAAGTTTTCTTAAAGAGGTCCTCGACTTAAAAGGTTCGTCTTGGATGCTGGGTTAAAATGCAACACCGTCTTTTATAAGCATGTCAAAAGTTAAAGTAGATTATTGACACTTCCAAAACTACGAAAAAACAAAATTAATCTTAACCAGAACAAATGATGAGCTTACCCATCTAAGTGTAACACGCTCTTCAACAGTTTTCTTCAACTCAACGGGACGGCGGCCAGACACAATTTCTAAAAGCAAAATTCCAAATGAATAAACGTCACTCTTGGGAGTGAGTTGGTATGTTTTCATATACTCAGGGTCCAAATAACCAACTGTCCCCTTCACTTTGGTAGAAATGTGTGTCTGATCAGTGTTTACAGGCCCTAGCTTTGCAAATCCAAAATCGGCAACTTTAGCTCGCATGCTTTCTGTCAGAAGAATGTTGGATGATTTCACATCTCGATGGATAATTTGTTTTTCTGCTCCAAGAGATGACAAAAAGATTCAATAGGCACATCTATAAATATTACTAGACTATAGGGTAATCATGCTGCATGATTATACTAGAATTAACACAATGTCAAGGCAATGAAATATGTATCTATCCTTACCAAGTACATATACATACATATACATACATATATACATATATATATATATATATATATATTGTATGTATATGGGAAGCCTATCAAGTGAGACTGGTGAGTGAATATCCATGTTATAACTCAAACGGTTAATATAAAAACTAATTAATAGCGTGTTTGGTTTCATGGACGTGATTTTCCAAATTTTGGATACATTTTTAGAAGCTAATAAAACAACAAGTATCTTTTATGGCTAAGGCTATTAACTTCTCCCACCTTTCACTAGATATGCCCCTAATATGAGATTGATTGCACTGAAATATTTTGAAAAGGTACACTCAGTGATCATTACGAGAGTATAATGTCGTGTCAATACTGTTTCAATAAACAAACAACACATAAAGCCCTATTTAAGGATTTTTTCTATAAACTCAGATTTCAAAAGCATCTATTTATACTCTCCTTGTGTGTCGTGAAGAACAATCTTACAGTTGGTTTGTAGGCAAAAGAAATTGTAGAAGGAGAACAAAATACACATAATATAGTAATCACTACCTGCATACAGATGCAGATAGGTCAAGCCATGAGCAACATCAATTGCAATTTCAAGTCGCTGATTGAAGTCTAGTGTTTTTCCACGCATACCTGCCAATAGTATAGCATGATATTCTATAAGATTCAATATTCAAAGACAGATGTTGGCAGATAATAGTGCATAGTCTTACCATCCAAATGTTCTCTAAGGGTCCCATTTGGCACAAACTCTGTAATAAGAAGGCGTTCATTTCCTTTTTCAATATAACCTAGTAGCTTCACCAGGTTTCGATGATCAATTTTGGCCAGAAGTTGAATTTCACTGCTGAATTCTGTTCTCAAACTATCAAAATGTTCCTATACGATTTAGCCATATCAGCATGGAGAAAGTAAGTACTTCGATTATTTTTAGTGATATAATTTTGATGCATAATTTTTGTAACAAAACAGAATCCAGAACTTGAGCATTCTAAGATTAGAGGCAGACTTTTAAACTACATACTAAGAGTTACTTACCTTTTTTGCACGTTTTACAGCCACGACCAGGCCATCTTCCAACTTGGCCTTGTAGACAGTTCCAAAACCCCCTTCTCCTATTTGCATTGTTTCTGAGAAGTTATGAGTAGCTCTTGTGACTTGGTTCAGATTGAGATGCAGTGATTGAAGCCTGCTAAGTTTTGGAGACATTGAGAATCTTGACGGACTAGCTGGCACCCGTAGTGGACTGGCCGGAATCTTGTCAGTAACTGAGGCTTCAAAGGAGGAAACCGAATCCACTACAAGATCAAAGTTGTCCATAATAAGTAAGTGTAACTGGAATCATAAACTTAAATAATAATAAAGAAAGAAAGAAAAAGCAAGCATATAATAACCATAGAAACTGAAGTTTTTATGTTAAGATAGGAATAGATTATTTATCACAACATGTCAGAATACCCATCTCTCAAAATCATAACATGAATGCAAATGCCTAGCCTGTAAGTTATCTAGACAAACTCCAAAAAAGTGGTAAAAGTTTACAAAAACATCAACTCACTTGAATTGGGTTCCTTGGTCAGAACAGCATGAGAAGTTGCTTTCCTTCTCTTAAAGAAACAAGGACAAAGAACAAGACAACATACAAAAAAAACTCCCCCTGCAGAAATACCAACCACGTGGGCTGACACAGGCTTAGGATCTCCTTGCGATTTGGAATCACTATTTGAATCCGTTTTCAGAAGTTTCCTCCCTGCCTTTAAAGGAAAATCCACTGCGAACAATAAAAGCCAACACAAAGGTTAAAAGAAACGCTATTACAAGTGGAAATCTACAGAAAATGTGCATAACTATATCTGGCAACCATACTCAAATTAACATCATACTGGACCATACCAAAAGAAACATCCGTCAAACATGTGACACTTTCAAAGTAGTCCTTCACATCACACCCCTTTTCCGTATACAATTGGAGAGCCTCACAGAAAGCAACCTTGCTCACTACATTGTCGTTTATGTAGAAAAGTTCCTGACCATGACTAGAATATGAATGTCCCACCCAATCAGTGCCACAATCCTTTGACTGTAAGAGAACATCAGAGCCAAAAATCGTCGACAATTGCAGCAACAGAACCAAGAACAACGCAGAAATAGCCATTATTAACTAAACACCGCAATCCAATAGGAAAGCATCTCCTTGTACCGACACAGAAGCAACCAGGTGCATAAAACTACCAAAGAAAACCAACACCGTCCTGCTCAAGCATCATATTCAGCCTAAAACACAAATCATCTCCACAGTTCCAAAATATTGACCAGAAGAACCCAGCAAACAATCAAAGGTGTCGGCCCAATTCACCAAATTGGGCCACCATGAATTGAATTGAACCTCCGAATAAAAAAAGGCAAGATCAATTTCTGACAGTGAGAACAAAAGACGACCGTGAAAAAGGAGTTGCTTGGACGAAGTTACAGTTGTGCAGTGCTTCCTGAATTTCTCCAAAACCTGGATCACCCAATCGGACAAAAATCCTCAAGGTGCCAGCTGGCAAGGGATCCAAGACAGGACCATGGAACTCACCAATTGTTGTTAGAATTCAGACTACCCAATTCACCCAAAAGGAAGAAAAAGACAAAAGAGAAAAACTTTCCACCGATAACCAAGGAAAGGTGGGTTTCTAGGAATCTGGGGCGTGCAAAGGAAGAGACTGGGAGCTGAAAGAAGAGGCGGCTATGGAAAAAATGAAAATAATAATTAATAAAAGTAAACCCAGGTTTACACTTCACAATTGTTGTACGCAGTGGCAGACTAGCAGATAAGAATCAACACTATTTTTCATAAATATCAAGCTTAGTTTGAACACACACACATAGAGTGAGAACCAAAAGAGAGAGAAAGACAATAAAGAATCAGCTGTGGACTCTGACGTAAAGCCAATTGCCGGCTCCACTTAATATACTGCTATATAAATATTACTATTTTTAATTTCATATGCAAAAAAGAAGAAAATGAGATAAAACTTTTCATAGTAATTATAACATTATCGTTGTTTTCATGGTAATTATAATATATGTTTTTTTTCTTTATTTTTATCTATCTCAATAAATCACATGTAAAGTAACATTAAATATTATACACAAAGAGATTAATAAGAAATAAATCAAAAAAATGTCTAACCAACTTTGTGTATTATGTTGTATTCAACACCCAAATATTTGTTATAATATATATTGTTAATGTTGTGGGATAAAGAGTGAAGATGCCGTGGTTGACCGTCGAGGCTGAAAAGGAAGTTAGTATGGAAAGGTTCTTGAATTGCTAGGAAAGTATCTGGAGGGCATTTTTGGGATTCTGGGAAAAGGGTTTTCACGTGTTATTGAAAATGCTACCCTAACTTTTTTTTCTTTTTATCAGGTTGTTACTCAACTTCGTTAAAAATTCTACTCTCAGCTTCTTCTTCTCAAGTTGTTTAACTGTAACTATTACAAGTTCAAAAAGGGAAGTAATGTTGTGTGAAGGCATAATCAAATATTAGTTATGAATATTTCTTTTAATGAAAGATTTGTAAATCTTAATTCGCTTTGTTATATTTTCTTCAGACTTAATTATAAGTAATAAAAGTATAAGATTTGTTGAACTTGGGTCTATTTAGGAAAAAAAATTCACAAGTATTCTTAAAATAAAAAGGTTAAAATAATTCCTTTTATGAGATCAATTTTGTTTGTGTATAAATTAAAAAACATAATTTGAAGAAACTAATAAAAAAACTTATAGAAATTAACTTAGGTATAAGCTAGTGTTAATTTAAAAAGAAGTTTATTTTTATAAGTAATTATAGAGGACTTTTATTATATATATATATATATATGAATTGGACATTTTATTGGAACTCCAATTGAAGTTGTAGGTAAAAGCATCATTTGCTTTAAACAATGCAGCAAGTTAACGCGAGAAAACTGTTGCTGAATGGTCATACTGGGCTTAGTGTATGGGCTAGGAATCTGTGCAGTTCGAGGTATCGGGCTTATGGCCCATTTAGAGTTATGCAACAACTCAAATTCAATTCTTTATTTTAACTTCTTAACTTATTTCTTATGAAAATAAATTTCTATGAATTTTTTAAAAATTATAAAGATAGTCTTTAACGCTTGAAATATATTTTAACTTTTATTGATGAACACTAAACTAATTTAGGGACATGCATAGTTATTCAATGCATTTGTTACATTTTTTCTTAGATGGTTTATGAAAAATGTCCCAGATCGTACAACGTTATTAATTCTCAATCATTTCTTCTCTTATTCAGTACCATCAAATCGCATTCTCGATCAATTCCCATTAGTACAACCCTCTTCTTCTCTTCTTTGTATTTTTTCTTCTCTTTGAAATTCTCGCCTCGTTCCTCATATATTCTAATATTATATTTCATCCTCCGATAGAAGCCATGAGCTTAAAATCATTTTTAACTGAAAAATGGTTAAAGTAGAATAATTTTTTTTCATGAAATCCTTTAATTCTTTTATATGCTTGAAATTAAGTTTTGACTTGTTTATTTGATAAAAGTGACCCTTCTAATTAGTTTATTTGTTGGCTATTTTTTTTTTTTTGGATTTGTTTATGTAGTTTTAGATAGCTAAGACCTTCAACTATTTAGCGTGTTTCTCAAAGTTCAAGTGTTTAAGTTTTTTTAAGTGAAAGAAGTTATTTATTTATTTTCTTAAATTTAATTATGTTAAACCTAAATTGACTGGAGTTTTACAATATGTAGTTAAACTTGTATATATACGAAGATATCTTCATTTATTTTACTGTATAAATTGCATGAATTAAAAATTGTGTAGGAAGTGAAAAGTTTAATGAAAGTTTATTGTTCTGAAATTTTAAATTTTAAATGACTTAAACTTATTCTGAATCCATGAAGCTTAAATATATTTAAAATGGTAAAAGTTTTTATAGAAGTTGCTTAATATAGATTTTGACAATTAAAAAAATATAAAAATGTTATAAAATTCTAATAATTTAAATTTTATTCTGTTTTACACTAGTAATTAATTAAAACTGATTTCTGTATAGTTTTTTAAAAATATTATAAAATTAATAATCTTATCATGCATGGTGATTGAATAATAAATTAATATTTAGTCTATTCTAATTAAATTGAAAGCTTGATTCAATTTTAACATACAACAAATTAAGAAAACATAAATCGAATAAAAAAATCATCAATTTTAGCTTATTTTCATCACCAACTTTAGTAAAATAATTTATTTTTATTTGGTTAGCGTTCGCCCCAAGTTGGGCTTGGGCTTAGCTAATAGTACTAATGATGGGTTTCTAGTGTGGTTATTGGGTTCATTTTGTTTGTTTTTTGGCATGTACCGGAATTAGGCTTCAGAACAAGAAAAATTTATTTCCTATAAAAAACAATCAAATCCAATTGCATGGCACGGTTATTTTTTTAATTAAAAACTTTATGTTAAACTTAAAGTATTACCATTTTACATATCAAGTTCAAAATGAGTCAATGTCTCCTTCAGTTCAAATTATCATATGAAATCAATCACCGACTTAACTAAATAATCTAATCATTGAGTTAGACCTATGCTTATCATCTATAATTAGAAAGTTTCAACCTAAAAACCAAGTTTAAGCTTACCAAGTAAATATCGAAATTCAAAACCCTCAATCTAATCTATCATTAAGTCAAAACTTACTCGTCAACCACAATTATTCACAACTCATAAATCAAACAATTTCACAAATATATACCTATCAACATTTAGACAATTTAAATTTACCCATCAACCTTTTTATTCTATTCCTACCCACTTTTTCATTCTCCTTTTTTTCCAGAAGTGTTGCTAAAATCATGGTTTTTCAGCAGCCTATTACTTATGAGATAATTATTATTATTAAAAAGCACTTCGGAGTTGCACTGTGGCATTTCTGTATCGTGTTTAAGTTAACCAGTGATTAAAATTTAAAATTCAAGTGAACCTATTAATTAATAATATTCATATGCCATTACTTTGTCAAGTTTGTACTTATTAACAAAATTAAATTTTCCAAATATAGCAGTGTGATAAAAAGATAGATATATTTTAGATTTACTTTACAGTGGGAAGAGGGTCGATTTAGGTGTAAAATTCAGGTATGTGTCATGTCAAGTACCTAAGAAATATGAACAGGATATGTCCGAGTAAACTTGACATATCAATTGACCACATCACATGTTTTATTGGTTTCAAAAGACTTTCACATGCTCCACTACCACAATCCTTCACGCGTTGCTTCCAGAATCACTTTTATGACCCAACACCTCATCCAAAAATCATTCTATCTATATTTCAATATAAAATCCATCCACTAGCCACTTCTTAAGAATTTGTTTTATTCAATATCGTTATAATACTAGTGAAATTTTGTTACAAATTATAAATATTTACGAATTTCATTTTTTTCTATAACTGTTGATATAGTATCCACAAATTTAATCTATGTTAAAAAATTATTTCTTGAGCTTTATTTTAAGATTTCTATTTTAAATATATATATATAGAATAGAAAAATGAGGTACTATATATATAATGATGATGATATATGCACGATATGTGTTACATGTGATTGGCCTCTCATAAGTAGATAATTTTTTTATGAGTGAACCTTTATGAATGATTTCTTATAAATATGTGTGATCCTTTATTGACGTATATGGAATAAAAACAGTGTTCTACCTTATACGGTAATGTTAGTTATTAGAAATATTAAATCAGATAAAATATGTAAGAATCTAAACTAGATATAATATGCATATATTTACCAAAATATAACACTAAAAGTTGAAAATTTTTAATTTATACTAATATTAATAATTATACTAGTGTATATGGGAATATACAGTGATATTAATAATTATATTAATATGTATTATGTGCAGCTTTTTTATGTTTTTAAAAATAGTTTTTTTTTTGGTGTTTTCTCAATAACTTTTTTAACATAAAATATAAAAATGATTAATTGAATATGATTAGTAATAATAACTTATCATTCTTATTTTTTATTTAATGTATTTTTAAAAATGTATTGCTACACTTTGTTACCTAAAAAGATATTTGTGTTCCTCTAATCGTATCAAATATGAGTGGAATAAAGTGAGTATATTTGATTAGTTTCATTATTCAAAGTAAAACCAAATGTTATTTTCATTTTTAAATTAAAAACATTAATAAGAGGCAGCTTATGGAGCACTTTATTTTATTTAAATAACAATTTAGATAATAAAAATTATATATTTTTGCTTTATTCTGCTCTTTTGTTACCGAGCAAATCATAGACAGTCTACAAGAATACACCTTTTTGCCTGAGACACTGATTATTGGTACAGATTCCAATTCCGTTTTCCTTATCTACTTTATTCTTCTGGTTCAAACACTCGAACATAGTTCAGGTAATTGTGAATATTAGGTTTTATTAAAAGAAAATTAATAAAATTATAATCGTAATTATGAAATGACATGTGATCTTTTTTATAGTTAATAAAGTTTAATTACGTGGAGATGAAGCAGAAATGAAAAAAAGACACGTATTTTCTTTTAGTTTGATTCTGACTACACTGCACATAGTTATAATTTATGGTTAAAATATTTGGAAAGATTAGTCACAGTGGTCCCATCTGACTTGTGATCAATACAGAAATAATTTGGATGTGAATTCTTTCACCAATTTAGCAGAACAAACTTGTAGTTGGATGTGATTTGAGGAATCACCAAACGTTTCTCACTTCTTCTTTACTATGGAACTTTTAAATTTCAGTCATTTTTATTTACAGATAAAAGTATACTTAGTTTTTACCCTCCTCATCCCCGAAAGTTAAAAAAAAAAAAAAGATATGCTTGACTTAAATTAAAAAGTTAAACTTCAACTTAATATTTAGCTGAATTGGGATACTTTCGAAATTTTTAATATTTTTTTTATATTAGGAGTAGAATTTAAGTCTAATTCAATCTTATAAAACCAGTGTATAAAGTGAGGTTAGTACCTACTTATAAATTAATAAACTATTGAAAGGTCATATCTCTAGTCGATTTGAGATGTTCAACACATTTCTTATGTCGAGACTCCTCAATTTAAGTATAAAATTTATATGTAAGGATGTCTCGATAGACCTAACAACCTTATTATGATAGACTCTGATATCATATCAGAAATGGACTTTAAGACTAACTCAACTCAACCTTACCAAATTGATTTCTAAAGTGAGGTTTGTAATTTATACCTACTTATAAACTATTGAAAGCTCTTATCTCTAATTGATGAGATCTTTAACATCTTATAAAATTACTTTTAATGTAAAATAATGTTATGCCAAAATTAATATAGTAATGTACTTCACATTAGTTTTAAAAAAAGGAATTTAAATAATGTATATAGACTAATACTGTTTTATAACGAAATCTCGAAAAATTAACATAATGATAATGTATAACTTTCAAAGAAAGAGTGAGGAGACGAACAAATTTAATCAAAGAAAAAAATGATTCTTTTGTTATGATTATAAGAATTAAGTTGAATTTGTAAAAAGAAAAAAAAAAGAATTACATGAGATGTAATATTAATATTTTTCAAGTTAAGTTAAAAAATTTAAGAATAAAATAAAGTTAGTATTTTAAACTTTATTTCATAAAATCATGTATGTCTGTAACATACTTTTTTTTATCTTTTTTATAATTTTTAGAGATCTTTTAATATTTTTCAAGAGTCAAGGATGTAATATTAACATTGTAACAAATATGAAAAGATATCCTAATTACTAATGTCTATAATAACGTTTCTTCTTTTTATTATTTTTGTTGGAACGGTTATTTGCTATGAAGTTTAATATAAATTTGTGTTTCACATGTGGTGTGATGGACAACGATAATCGCTATTAATTTAGAGTCATAACAATATTTTTGGTTTGATTATATATTAAAATGTTTTTTATAGTTTCCTGTCTAAAATCATAATTTGTTGAAACTTTGTTTAGACTAATTATATTTTTTAGTGAGGAAAGTTTGTTATAATTCAGGTATTAGATATTTGAACATTGTGAATGTGACTGGATTATAATGATAATTTTTTGTGTAGAAATATTATATTGATGAAATTTTTTTGGATTGTTTTATTTTCATGTGTAAAAAATATATGATAACGATAATTATGAGATTTTGGTAGAGATTTGTGATTTTGTTCGTATCTATTTTTAAATGAAAATTCATGTGGTGGTTGAAAATATGAACTTGTAAATATATTTTGGTTTGATGGTGATTGTTAATAGTTTTAGTATCAGTATAAAAACTTAGAAATGAAAAACTTTATGATTTGGAGATATTTGGTTTTAAGTTTGTAGTTTTAAATATTGAAATATTGTAAACTTAAACCAATTTAGCCCTTGTTGAATTAGAGAACTATGAGACTTTACTTCACTTTAAAGTTTAAAACATATTAGTTTTGGTTGGACTAATTTACTATAAGTCTTGTATATATCATTAGGTCTCTAGTTATTTCATTTTTTGGTTAATCGTCAGTTTGTTATGCAAACAAAAAAGGCAATAGAGAATGTGGACTCATTCACAATGAACTTTGTCTGAATGACAAATTTGTTCTCAAGTAAACATTTTTCAATTGAGAGATGTTTGATATAACTTAATTTTTGCTCAAATGAGGGTTCGGTTGGTAAAGATCTTACCATTTAAGCGAAGACAAATTTTTTGTTCAGAATTTTGCGCTTAAGCTAAAATCATTAAAAAAACTTAAAGACTTTTAAAATGTGTTTTGATAATTAAATTAATATAGTTGTTAAAAATATTGTATATAAATTATAAAATTATGTGTTTAATATTTTTTATTTTATATAAAAGAAATTGTATAGAGAATGTAATTTGAGGTTGATGATTAAATGTGAAAAAAAATGCTATCAAAGAAGGTAATATTATGTGTTCAATATTAATGAATGTATTGAATTTGGTGATACATGCAAATGAATTATCCTAAATATATTATTTACAAAACCTACAAGAAGAAAAGTATTAAATAGTAAGGGTCGATAAAAATTTTTATGACTTAGTTTGTAGTGTGAAAAAAGTTTAGGTATAGTAATTTATAAAAATTTACCTTATCACATAAGTAGATAATATGTTTTTTCTTTTGATCGAGTGTCAAAAGAGGAGGATAGTTCTAAGATATGCAAAATTATTAGAATCGAAATTCAACACATGTGTGTCTTCCAAAAGTCATCAAGTGTTTCATGTAACAAACCTAATGACAAGTAAATGTTATGCTTATTAGACATAATAAGTGATACATGTAGCTTTTTAACATGTTTGAGATAAACACTAAAGTTAGTTAATATATGTTTGCTGTGAATATTATAAATGAATGTGAAATACGTGAGTTTGATTACATAATTTATTATTATTTTATATTCTAAAAATATTAAATTAGTATCTTACCCTTTTTATGGTTTGGGATATGTTTTTGCATGAGAGTAGATAATGTCTTAGGTAAGAAAGCTCTATTGAATGAACTAAAGTATAGATGGATATTTATTTTATGATATACTAGTGAAAACACATGTGTTTTCATGTATGTATACTTATATTTTTATTACACTAAAAAAATGAATTTTAAAAAAATATTTTTATGATTTTATTCTTTTTACGAGTATTTTAAATCATTTATCTTTTCTTTTCTTGATTTTAATAATTTTGTTATTCTATTTTAAAAATTTAAACATCTTCTAAACATAATTAAGTTAGCATTAATGATATAACTTGATCAGCAACTTGATGAACATTCTCTCTTATAATAATATCATTTGTTTTCTTATAACAATAACACATTATCATCACAACTAATAAAGAAGAAAAACACAAACAAGCACAAAAGAAAGATAAGCTTAACTGTTTAAAACATACTTAAAATAACTAATCCATCAATAGCAAACATGTTCAAAATCACATTTCAACATTTCATAGATTCTGACTCTATTTTCGGAAGACTCTTGTGTGTATTGAATTAGACTAAGAGGTTTGCATCTATTTGATAACTCTTCCAACTGTGAATCCACATAGTCACTGAATAGCATAATTTCGACTGACAGAGTACATCCATATATATATATCCTGGCCAATTCTTTGAAATTGTAACTTCAATTACATGAATATCCTCTGACTCTCACCACTTGGTACTCTTCATCTACATGATTCTAAGTATTATTAGAGTAAGAATGTCTCATTCTAGACAAATCCTCAATAGTAAACATGTTCAAAATCACATTTCAACATTTCATAGATACTGACTATTCTTTCGGAATATTCGTGCATTGAATTGGACTCAGAGGTTTTCATCTGTCAGATAACTCTTCCAACTGTGAATCCACATAGTCACTGAATAACATAACCTCAGTTGATAGAGTACATCCATATGTATGTCCTAACTAGTTATTTCAAACTACAATTTCAATTACATAAATCTCTTTCAACTCTCACCACTTGATACTCTTTATCTATATGATTCTAAGTACCAGTGGAGTCAGAATGCCTCATTCTCCACAAATCCTCAAATAGACATCTTATAACAACTTAACTCTGATATTTTATTTCCTGAAAATATTAAGTATTGAACGCCGTTCCATATCATTCATTAACAATTCAATATCACATTCCACTAATATATGAAGATAGATTATATTTTAAATTACTCTATTAGAAATACTATTTGTAAATCTAGTATTTTATATTTTAGTCCTTATCCGAGTAATTGATAATGGTTTTACCGAATGTTACAGTATTTTCTAATTTTAAAAAGACACATTGATTTTAACATTTTAATAAAATGATATTAACACTTCTTATAATTTGTAAATAAATATATCTCTCTCATGTATTTTTAATCAATGACCCTCACATCTTACGTTTTTACCTTTTAACATTTTAATAAAATGATATTAACACTTCTTATAATTTGTAAATAAATATCTCTCTCTCATGTATTTTTAATCAATGACCCTCACATCTTACGTTTTAATAACATGAAACTTATTTTGTATATTTTATTTATAAAAGAATAATTTTTTATTTTTTATAATTTTTCTTAATTTTCTTAAATTTTATATTTAAATTTTACTATATTTTAAGAAGACAGAGAGAATTGTAAGTATAATGTAACATTAAAAAATAAGTACATTTTTTTTAAAACGGCACAGCTATCTTGATTTGGAGGAAAAAACATTTACACCTTTTCCATGTCAGTATGTGTTTTAGTTTTTGTTGAAAAGTGAGTGTTTCGTGAATGATCATATTTCTATATCTTCACCCTTTTTTGTTTCTATTGTTGTACTCTTTGTTGGCATTTGTTGTTGATTGTTACTATGATGTTTTCTAACTTCTCTTAGCGGTAAGGATGATTTGTAGTATCCTTATTGGTAGAAAAAACTTCGTTCCTAATTGTTTTCATAGTAAAGTTTTCAAAGTGAAGTTTGCACGTTAAAAATTCAATACTCTTTTACTAATTTCTTATCTATTTAGTTGTTCGAATCGCTTGAATATTTCTCATCGTTGTAAAATAAAACTATACACATGTTTCCTTATACACGTCTATGACGATTTTAATTTTTCTGAAATATCTTTGTTATATGAATAAAATCCATTTAATTTTTTTAATTTAGACTATATTTAAAACATCTAGAAGAAAGAATCCACTAACCTAACATAAAAAAAAAAGAAGGAATATTTGGTAATATTGTATCAATTGTTAGCATATTGAGTAGATAAGTTTATCAATTAGGACTGTTTAATTTATTGAAACTGTATTCTAATAATTGAGATCATATTCTAAAACCCGTGAAGTGCACATCCCAAAACGATTAATGCCGTTCAATGCAAGGGTGTTTAAGTATTTTACAAAAAAGATATTTAATTTAGATTAAACATATCCTCACGCTGACGAAAACCACAAGTAACTATTATAATAAAGTTTAATTAAATTTCAAGATAAATTTAAATTTTTATTTGAATTATTAAATATTTTTATGTTTACTTAAATTTTATATATTTTTAGTTATTTTATGTAATATATTTTTTCGATAAATGAGTGATGTGATTGTTATCTTTATATATCATTAAAAATATAAAATAGTAATATAATTAATATAAATAATAAATAGAAGATAACATGGGAAGGTCGTCTTTATCTATATCAATAATGATGACAAGTAAATAAAATAAGATGATAGATAACACAGTAAAAAAATAAATTAGTGATACTCAATTATTGAAAAATATACACTAAATTTAAAATACTAAAATTTATTAAAGATTTAAAATTTAATTAAACCTTAAAGATTTATGAATTTTATATATTTAATTTATAAAAAACGCGTTATTAGAATAATTTTGAAGCAACAACGTAAGGCTATTATTTAATTATTAACTCTAAGATATTAAGTAAATAATATTTAATACTTAATTTAAATATTTCAATCATTTTTTAAATATCTTTCGTTAATAGTCAAATATTAACTTATAGTTTTTTTCTTGGCGCAACATATTTTATTTAATTTAAAAAATTAAAAACTCAATATATTAAATACCGTACCTTCTATGTAGTATTAATTTTTAAAAATTATGTCAGTAAATGTAAATATTTATCGGCCAATAACGATTAACAGTTCGAGTGTAGCACATTTCAAAAAGTATTTGCACTTAAAATATTGAGGTGTCTTCTATTCTTAGCTTCTTGTTAGAATTTTTAATTATTCAGGAACCAACTTTAAGTAACTTAACAATAATTATAACATTACACAAAGCATTCACACTATAAGTATGACACGTGTCCGCTACTCTTATTATATTCTATATAATATTCTATAGTCATGATAATAATAATAATAATCACCGAAACATCGAACTTTTGGTAGAGAGGGGTATCATTATTGAAAACGACAATCCGAATGAAAATATAATTGAATTAAGCTGTATTATTTTTAAAGTTTTAATTCTGAAATACAAATTTCTGTACACACCTTGTAACTTTTTAAGAGAGGATCTGCTAAGTTAATATTAGGTTTTTTTCAATTGATTAAGCCCGAGGTTTATTAAATTTTCTTCCATTACTCGGATTGGCTCATTGGTGTGGCATTTAGAATCTATTGACTTTCTATCTAGAATAAAATTAGAGGGGCAAAGAGGGTTTTGTAACTGGTATAGGCGAGATAGCATGTTTAGTTTTATCTCAACCTTTTAGGTTAAAGACATTCTATAAAATTTTCATGGATAAATATTATGTTAAGTATAATAAATATTAATATATTTTGTTTTTAAGTATAATAAGAAGAAAATTAATATAATTTTTTTTAATTTTATTTAAACTGGGTAATTAATCACATGTTTTGTTATTTTTAGTAATTATCTCAATCATCTCAGTCATTCATAAATTTATAACAAAAATAACGAAATTAAAAATGTTTGTGTTATGACTATTATTTTTCCGTTTATTATAATAAGGACAGAATGTGATAATAATTGTTATATTGAATCAACTATTCATCTATTTTTATATTATATATAAAATATTAAAATTAAGAAAAATTATAATTTAAAATATTATATTTTTATCTTATGTTATTCGAAGTAAGGGTGATAAAATAAGTGAATTCACCCAATTTTAATACATCCGTTGTTATTATTTCAAAATTATACTGGGACAAACTAATCTTTTTGACCGCATGTTTTTTCAATTTAAAAAAACTTATATGTTTCTTTCACATTGTAAAATTCAAATAAAAACATTGGGTACATTCTCTTATAAAAATATTGTTTAAATAATATAAGAGCATTAAATGCATGCATGAAATAAAATGTACTTATTGCATTTCTAAGTCCAAAGTTCTTTTTCTATTACAGACAAGATTATAGAAAAGACTTTCAAGAAAAATTGAAAATCTTCAACAATCAACAAAATATTTGCAACATATAAATATTTGAAGAAAATATTAGTTGTATACATATATTAAATATTCTTTTTTTATTTAAGCAACATTCTCGTAATATGATGTTCTTAACTCTTAGACATAATTATTATTTTTACTTGAATTTGTATAAAATACAAAGTCAGGAGAATCATCTAGACTTTTTCATGTGTAAAAGAATTAATATATCAAAATAACTTTAGTATTAATATGTTTTTTTATTTGAGCAACCACATATTGTTTTGTAAACATATAAAAAGACAATACAGTATTATATTGTTTAAGAGATAAAACACTTATCTGATATGTTTTATTATGAATAAAAAACTTTAATATTTTTATACCTTATTATTTTCAGTACTTAAATAAAAACATGAATGTTAAACTTTTATTTAACTTTATTACTTATCAAGCTCACCCCTATCCATAATGTTTTTATTCTTATCCTTGCAACTCACCTCTAAGTCCAGATTCATTATTTTTTAAATACATTACTTAAAAATATTATTCTCGTTTCTCAGACTAAAATACATTTAAATCTAAAATAAACTCAAATACATTATACACATATCTTACTTTAAATAAAGTTTAAACATACATTAACTTTAATTATCACCTTTTAGTTAATTTACACACTTATATTAGGGGAAAAATCACCACATAATATGTTTTCATTAGTTACAAAATTAATTTTTTAACAATAATTAACGTGGATTCACTTTGTCTAACATATTTATTATATAATTTATCATGGTTGTAAATACAAAACACAAGCTGACTGATAAATTATAAAGCAACATAATAATATTTAAGTTCATCAATCTTTTAAACATATATAAGAATCTCTTATTTCATTCTCGATATAACTTGTTACCACAAGGACAATCCATCATTATTTTACCAAAGATTCACATGCAAAGCTTTATAATTACATGAACATGACAAAAATACATTTAAATATTAATTATTAATATTTAATGACCTTAAAAACATATATTAAGTACAAACACATGTTAGACTTATAATCAAAGTCTACATAATATCCATAACAGCTCATAGGAAATTAATAATTTTTTATGCATACTTTATAAAGTGTTATCAAAACTTTTCTTAACGTCTCACAACCTAATACTTTTATGGGAATAATAAAGTTTGAGTATATCTCATCATTTAAGTAATCAATTTCGAATATCACCCTATATATCTCATCATTTAAGTAATTATTTCAAATATCACACCATATATATCATCTCAGACATTTTACAAATGTATTATAATTATTATCTCGTAATTATACAATTATAACATTTAAGACAAATTTGCTACAATTATATAAAAAAAAAACAATTTACGAATGATTTAAACAAGCTAAAACATATTCAAAATACATGAAAATATACTTCAGAATTTTATTTGAGCCAGACGAAAAAATTGTGCATTTAACATTCTCTGTATTTAAAGATTATTGATTTAACAACTAGACTCATAACTAATTGTATTATATATTTTACAATGAATGTAATTTGAATATGATTATTATAATATTTAAATTTTTACCTTTATTAAATTAATTAATATATTTTATTTTTACCATTAAAATAACCATAATTTTTATAAGATTGCTAGAAATAGTTAAAAACTTAAAATGTAGAATTATTCTAAAGAATGGCTTATTTTAGACTAAAAATATGTTAAAACTTTATTAAGACAAGTAGAAATACAGGTATTGTTAAATCCGTAGATACACATTGTTTATTATAATACAAAAGAATGAATGCAAATAGAAAATTTGATATAATTTTTACCACACCGAAAACAGAATTATCAAAATATAAATAATAAAACTGGAATAAAATATATAAAAAATAGTTATAAAATAATATAATTTTTATTAATCTTTTATTAGTATTAATATTTTCTCATATATTACAAAACTGAAAAAATATTAAGAAAGACAAGAATAAGAAAAGTAGAAGAAGTAAAATAAAAATATGTTAAAAAAAGTAGTTTAAAAAACCAATATAATTATTAACAAATATAAATTATAGACATTTAAAGAAGTTATTCCATTAATAAAATAATAACTAAAAGTGTTGGTCAGACATACACGAGTAACGGAAAATTACGTTAAATATAACCTGCGTAGACATTATAAAAAAACTATTTACTGGAATTAAACTGAAAGATTGGAAATCTCGTATAGAGTGTGATTAGATCTTGATTAAATTAGTTGATTTACGTATCGAAATTCGATATAAAAGGATGATGAGAGAAAGTAACAGAGTAGTGTTCTGACAATTGCCGAGGATTCCTCTCACCGGGTCCCATCCCATCCATCCATACATAAGGGGGCGGATGGCACGACTAGTTAGGACCGAAAGAAAAAATAATTGAGAAATGAAAAGAAAAGAAAAGAGAAAATAAAAAAATAAAAAAACAAATTTAACCGCTTAAAGGGCGTTCCCGCAAGACGCTTCCCCGTCTCTCTCAGTCTATTTCCAGAGTTCTCCCTGGGAAGAATATTCTTTTTATTTTTTTTTTTTTGGATTGCTGCTCACCTCACACATCTTCTCCTTGTTCTTTAAAAGGCGGAGGAAGAAGTAGTAGCAGGGAGGGAGTGTGGGGATAAATCAGAAATGGCTGGAAACGATTGGCTGAACAGCTACCTTGAGGCGATACTGGACGTAGGGCCTGGCCTCGACGATTCCAAATCCTCTCTGCTTCTCAGAGAGAGAGGCAGGTTCAGTCCTACTCGCTACTTCGTCGAAGAGGTTATCGGCTTCGATGAGACCGATCTCTACCGCTCCTGGGTTCGGGTATCCACTTCGCTCTCTTTCTCATTCCATTTTCTCGTTAAATTCTTTCTGCTCGTGTTCTGATTTTCGTTTCGCAGGCTTCCTCCACCAGGAGTCCTCAGGAGAGGAACACCAGGTTGGAGAACATGTGCTGGCGGATTTGGAACCTCGCTCGCCAGAAGAAGCAGGTTCGATTCTCGATTGTGAATTCTCAATCCTGTTGATTGTGAATTATTGATTATGTGTTGTTGTTTTCCTGCTTCGTGATGTGATTGCTCGTATTGATCGTGCTGTGATTGATTTGAGTAGCTGGAGAGTGAGGCGGCGCAGAGAGTGAACAAGCGCCGGCTCGAGCGCGAGCGAGGGCGGAGGGAAGCCACCGCGGATATGTCGGAGGACTTGTCGGAAGGAGAGAAGGGAGATCCGGTCAGTGACGTGTCAGCTCACGGCGACCTTAACAGAGCCAGGTTGCCCAGAATCAGTTCCGCCGATGCCATGGAGACTTGGGCCAACAGTCAGAAAGGGAAGAAGCTCTACATTGTACTCGTTAGGTAGGATCCTTCACCTCTTTTTTTTATTGTAATGAATGTGTAATTGAATCGAGCTCTGATGATGATTAGATTGATATTGAAGTCAGTATGTTTGTTTCTTTATTCGCTGATTAGATTAACGTTTTATTTGTTTGATTTCGTTATTTGATTATATATGCAGCCTTCATGGCCTAATACGAGGTGAGAACATGGAGCTAGGACGTGATTCTGATACCGGTGGTCAGGTAGCGCTTTCATATTTTCTTTTTAATTTCTTCGAAATGCTGATTTTGTTTATATACAAAATAGACTTTTTTAAAAAAAAGAGTTCATTTTAGCTTTTGAGAGAAGTTTCTTCCAACTTTTTTAGCTTACTTTTTCTGCTAGTGTTCGGGGAAAAACTTATCCAAAAGTACTTTTGTCTTACTAAGATTCTTTGTTTTTTCCACTGCCATTATGTGGGAAACTAAAATCTTTCCACGTGTCTGTGTTTCTGATGAATAGGTTAAGTATGTGGTGGAGCTAGCAAGGGCATTGGGCTCAATGCCCGGAGTTTATCGCGTTGATTTGCTAACTAGACAAGTGTCGGCTCCGGATGTAGACTGGAGTTATGGGGAGCCAACAGAAATGTTGACTCCAAGAGACTCGGATGATTTTGGAGATGACATGGGAGAGAGTAGTGGTTCTTATATTGTTCGTATTCCGTTTGGTCCGAGAGATAAATATATTCCGAAAGAACTTCTCTGGCCATACATTCCTGAATTTGTTGACGGAGCATTGAACCACATTATACAGATGTCCAAATCTCTTGGGGAACAGATTGGCAGCGGGCATGCTATCTGGCCAGTTGCCATCCATGGACATTATGCTGATGCGGGTGACTCTGCTGCTCTTTTATCTGGCGCGTTAAATGTTCCTATGCTTTTTACTGGGCACTCGCTTGGGAGAGATAAGTTGGAACAACTTCTAAAGCAAGGTCGACTATCAAGGGATGAAATAAATGCAACTTACAAGATCATGCGTAGGATAGAAGCTGAGGAATTAGCCCTTGATGGTTCTGAAATAGTCATTACAAGCACTAGACAGGAAATTGAAGAACAATGGCGCTTGTATGATGGTTTTGATCCAGTATTGGAGCGTAAAATACGAGCAAGGATCAGGCGTAATGTGAGCTGCTATGGGAGATTCATGCCTCGCATGGCTGTAAGTACACAATAAAATGAAAATTTCTAGCTACATGTTAATGATCTTTCTTGTGGACCATGATTTTGAGTTATAGATTTCAGGTGGCTAGAATTAAAATTTCAAGTTTATATACCTTTTCTTTGAAATATTGTAAGTTCGTTTTTCTATCTTGGTTGATTTGAGCCTTTTCTTTTAACCTGACTCCTAAAGCAAAATGTCTCACTGCTTGGTTATATTGTATTAGATAAGCCCATATATGAGCATATTCTCTCTTTTTTTTTTTTTTTTTTTTTTCATCTTATTTGTTTTTTTTAATTGGGTTTTGACATAAAGTTTTTTTTTTTTTTTTTTTTCTCTTTG
>Ga0099824_1001026_pt1 | contig 37416 bp, 23 predicted proteins | sample SiratrowhiteBW_FD_76837 | JGI IMG/M metagenome (GOLD analysis project Ga0099824, IMG submission 76837) | Root nodule microbial communities of legume samples collected from California, USA - Siratro white BW | ecosystem: Host-associated > Plants > Roots > Nodule | place: USA: California... | reverse complement strand
CAACCCTAATATTTTTTTTATTTTAAAAAATTTTTTTAACTTCAGTAAAATAATATTTTTTTTTTTTGGACACATTATTTTTTTAATTTTTTTTTTAGGTTTTTTTTTTTTTTTTTTTTAATTAAAAAATTTTTTTTTTTTTTTTTTACTTATAGGCATTTCCTCCTTAGTTTATGTTTATCCAGTAGGCGGATATTTTTTCTGCATAATATCAGTCCTTCTCTATATAAATTCAGGTGCCTATTGAGCAATAACTGATGCTTTCAGCTGTTCACAAAAATATATGCTCTGTACTTATTATCATCAGCTTATATTTTTAAACTGACCAACAAATTCACATTACAGGAGTGAGATTAAGTGCATCATTAAAAAGTTTTAAAAATACACCTCCATCACAACCCTGGTCTCGAACTGCAATTAAACAGAGACTTTAGGAGACAAACTACTGCATTTAGACCAAAATTGGTTGAGCCACTGCATTAACTTTGCAGTTGTCAAAAGAAACTAAAAAATACATCTAGCACTAAGCTACTATGAGATTTCAACAGGTTCAGCAAACAATTAAGTACAAACATTTTGAGCTTAAAACCTTGATACCACATTGATACTCTTCGTAAATATCCATAAACCACAAGGAAGAATGAAGGCAGAAATTTTATAGCTAATACCGACTGAAATTCCCTCACCTCAACTTTGCTATGAAAACTTAGAGAAGTTCTCTTCAAATCACCCGATCCCTTTATGCATATCAGCTTCAATGGAGAACCAAATATGGGCCAACCATGTGACAACTTTATGTACGCATCAGTTCCTCCTGCCATATGAGCCACAATAGTCTCATCTTTGTCAAAGTATTCAAGTGAATATCTGCATTGACACAAAAAATGTAAAGGAAACACTAAATGATATCCAAAATTTAAGAGCAACAAAGCCAAACAGTCTCACCTTGATTTATTAGCATCCTTTACTACAAGACTTCGGAGTGTGCTTAGTATAATTCTATCTTGCACTTTCTGTATGAACCACTGCAAAGAGGACTTGCTGCAAGGTAAATGAATGTCAAGGAATGAGTTGTGGCCACAAGAAATCTGGGACCCATGATTAAGAGAAATGAGGACATGGCGAACCTGACAGACTTTGCATAATCAACAATGTCGCTCAAATATATATCATTTGGAAAAACCTAAATAATAATTCCAAGAAATTCAATAAATCATCTAAAGATAACAAGGATTATAAAAATGGAAAAATAAATTCACGTTTAAGTTTTTCATATGTTGTTCTTGCGCCATAAACAAATGGTATGATATCAAAACATCCTACAATACAAACTTAAAGGAGATTAGGAAAGAAAAAAGTAAATGCATTCTTGTGTTCTGCCAGGATCACATTGAAAGTATGAAACAACAGTACCAATGAATAGATATAAATTCCTAGAGCACTTAATCTGATAATTACTCCCTCTTAAATCATCTGCATGAAATCTAAAGTTAAAGACAAAATCTGATATTAGGTATTCAAGAAATGTTAGGGTACAATTTGGAAAGGGAAAAAAAATTAAAACCTTCCATCAAATTCCCAGTGGTATCTTTAAAAATCTATTACATATTGTGATGGAATCTTTTATATCAACATAATATAACCAGAAAAATTTGCTCGTTTCTCAAACGTCCGATCACATTGTAAGACGTAGTTACTAATATCAATTCAGTGTTTTAGTCTAGTTTATCTCTCCTCCACCTTCTATACCCAAGACCCACAATCTCTACAAGCTCCACGACTGTAGAAATTTCTAAATTTATTCTCCAATGTTTCGAGTGCAAAACATATACCGAACATTGATCACCTACGATAAAGGCACTAAATTAAAAATAGCAATAATTGGAGTCGAAACCGGAAAATAAGAACAAAGCACTGATATATCCAGAAAATTCTGAAAATGACACCACCATCCCCCTCCCCCGTGAGGAAAAGATGCATCATAAAGTATAAAAGTTTAAGACACTAAAAGATCAGTCATTATCTGAACTAAGCAAGAAACTAATGAATTAAGGTTAATTGTAAAGCCAGTGGAATATTATAGTAAAGATTACTAACTTAAACCAAAATTCATTGTTTCTTGAGTCATTGAACCTGAATTTATTAGTAAATAGTCCGTCTGCTACAAAACACTGAAGTCTAAAGCACAACCACCTCAAAAATACACAAAGTAACAAGTTAATTCTGTTGAACAACAATCCTCATACAAAAGTCAAATTAAGACAATGACCTATTTTTATACCTGGACATTCTTTAACTTCATAGTCCCCTCAAAAACTTCAATTAATAACTCATGATTCAGCTCAGCTGCATCAATGGTATCTTCTTGAACACTCGGCTGGTAGGAAATGCCCTCAAATGTTGGTATGTAAGTCTGCAATGACAACCTAATGCAATTCTCATCAACAGCAAGCACTTTTAGACCCGTGAATGCATCCTCAATCTGCTCAACAACTTCAAGCCTGAACAAGGGAACAAGTTGAGTAAGTTGTGACACAGAATTACAGATAAGCATTTGAAGTGTAAGTGAAAGTTGACTCACCACTTGACTGTGAACTGAAGATTCTGCAGAGACTTTAGAATCAACTTCATTTCATCAATCTTATTTTCAAGTTCAAATTGCTGCAACATATGAGCAAAATTAAAAATCTTTATAAATGCCATATAATCTGCATGTCTTTGAAACTAATTCAATTCAATTCAATCACCAAGAAGAAAATAAATAGAAAGTAGCATGGACTGTCAGTGTCAACTACACCTCTAAATTTTTGCCTAGATTTTCAGCGGCCAAATTTGAACAATCATCTTCCGGAATTGGGGAATCGATGCCTTCCGTAGCCTCAGATATGTTCTTCTGATCCTGTAATTATTGAAAGCTAATATCGAAACATGATAACTGCATGAAACCCCCCTACTACTCCGCATTTGGCAAAGGGATGGTTAATGAAGTGGATATAGTGATAATTAACGGAACTCACAGCACCGGCCCGTCAGAGTGAGCAAAGGAATTAGCCACAAACAGTATAAAACACAAACAGGTGCTTAATTTACAAGAGAAGCAAGAAGGAAGCAGCAACCTTTGATGGAATAAATTGTAAAGAAAACTCCAATTCTTCAAGTTTGGCCTCCAAGATAACAGAATCTGGAGAGAGGGGAACAAGAAGTAATAGTAATATTAATAGAGAACGCAAATAACATGAATACGATTAAAAATGGTAGGTGCTGGTGGGTGCGAGAGTGTGTAAGAGAGAGACCATCGTTGTGAGTTCTGGCAAGAAGGTCAATCTGGTTAGCTACTTGGGCAGATTGAAGGTGGACGTTGTTAAGCTCCTCTTGCAAATGGTCTATGAAAGCATCTGGAGTGGGACAATCAAAGTTAACATTCAATTCCCACACAAAATGAGATGAAATTAGAAGAGAGAAGGGAGTAACCGAAAAGAAACCTTGAATTTCGAAAGAAGGGAAGTCGGAGACAATGTGCTGCAGTGTGTTCTGTAGGATTGAAAATTGAAAGTGAATGGGAATTGGGAATAGGCAACGAAGGAGAATGGGTAACCTAATCTAACCTGAAGATGAAGAGCGCAGTGATTGGGGGTATCCAATTCCGAAGGGTTGAATTCGTGGTCTACGTCGCAAAGCTTCTGAATCTGCGCGATTCGACTGAAAAAAAAAACACACAACAACCGTGACAGAGAGAGGATAATTAGAATCAGAAGACAGCAAATGAATGAATACCTGCGGAGCTGGGTAGATTGTTCTTCAGCCATTTCTCTTCTCTCTCTCTCTCATACACACTCTTCCCACCCCAACAGATTTCAAATCTCTTCCCCCCAATGTCGTGTGCAAATAGGTCACTTCTCACTTAATTTTATTTATTTTTTACCTTATTCCTTAAAATTAAATTACTGTGAGTAACAACGTTATAAAATATTATTAACAAGGAAAATGTTATTGACATAATTAGAAGACACAAAAGACAAAACTAACTTTGTCTGTTGAGATGTTACAAAAAGATTACACAGTAGATACATAGACACGAGAGGCTAAAAGAACCAGCCTTTGACGGGCTTGACGGCGAACTGTTGCTGCACCACCAAAATTGACGCACGGCTCTCCAAATCAGGCGAGGCGAGAAAGTCACCGATGACACCTAACTCTGGGAATTCGCTCCAGTTTGTGAGTCCCTGTGTCTGAGGGGACTCAATCCCATGCCTTCTCCCCACGATGAAGAAGTCATGCTCTTTTGCCACCTCATTCAGGAACGCCGCTGTCTCGGAGCCTTCCTGTGCCACTATCTGTTGGTACCTTATGTTATGTTCATGTCTGTTCTTCATGTCTTCCAGCTCTTCCTCCCTTTCATCCCATTCCTTCTCTGCCTCGTACACCAGATGGTACACCACAAGCTTCATCCCCCTCTTCATCACCGCTCTCTTCGCTATGCACAACGCCTCCTCGTCGTCTTCTCCCCCCAAATAGATCAGCGCCAATCGAATCGACGACTCCTCTCTCAATCTCTGCGAACCTCGCGACACCAGGATTCCAACCGAGCATGGAGCTAATTCTAGGACCCTACAGTTCAGTGCCCTTATGCTCTTGTCGTCCATTTCCATTTCCCCATCCATGGACCATCTCTGATGAAACGGAAGAATTATGATGGACGCCACCTTGTCAAAGGCAAGGTTGCAAACGTCTTCGTACATGAGGCTGGGTGGAGAGACTGCAGTGCAAGGGTAGGCCGTCACCGTATGAGGGTTCTCGTGCTCGTAAACGTCGAAAGCGAGAATCACATCATCTGAGTATGACCTGTGCTGAAGCCCTGATTCTTGCCTTTGAATACGATGGGGGATGAAAATTGGCAAGGTACGTCCCACCAGCTCTATCAGATGCAACGCATCCACTGCGATTGGACTTTCTGCCGTTGGACAACACAGGTCAATCACATCTATCATCGACGATATGTGGTTTGGCTTATGAATGCACACCAGCATCCTCAGCTCAGACCAAGCTCTTAAACTCATGATGTTCCTTTTTTGGTACCCGGCGTACTTTCTTGAAGGATCGTACAAAAACCTCACAGACCATTGCACCGTGCATGCTACCACAATTATGCTCAGAATCATTATTCCGTATGTTAGCCCATCGATTATCTGCAAGTGTTTTTTAATATCATTGTGAATTAGGCATAATAGAAAGATTATGTAAATAATAAGATAAGATATAGGTGCAACAAGGGAGCACCTTGTAGTCGTATAAGAAGCAGTAGAGTCCGATTTCCACAACGCCTTTGGAGTTCAAAATGAGGGAGAGAGCGAGAGCATCACGGAAGGGCATGTTGCAATAGAGGGCGGGTAGAGTGCAGGATATAATTTTGACCAAGTGGGTGAGGATGATGACGAGACACACAGAGAAAACTGAAGTGGAGGAATAAGTGGAGGAAAAATCTGCTTTCAGCATGCAGATAGTGACAAAAATTGGCAGAAGGAAGGTGGTACCAAAGAAGTTAAGCTTCTTGACCAATTGAGATCCTAGTGGAGGTCCCTCCGGCACGGCCAATCCCAGAATGAAAGCTCCAAGCACGAATTCTTGGTTTATTTTAACCGAAACCCAACCTAACATGAACAGCAGTACGATGATAACGTAAACATAACCATCTTTCACAGGTCTTCCTTCTGGAGTTTGTCTGACGATCCAAAACATTAGCGGCCGACACAGTAATGGAACAAAGATACCCATTGCAAACAAACCCAAGAGGTTTTTAATAACCAGTTCCGAACCAGAACCCTCATTAAACATAAAAGCAGTGCCGACGGTGGTAACGAACGTGCACAATACGTCACTCACCAATGCAGCAGACAAGGCCAATTTGCCAAGCTCGGAGTTTTGGATTTGAAGTTCATTGAGAAGGGAAGCAATGACGGCAAATGAAATAACAGTGTGGGAGACCAATGCAACAAGGAAATTGTCTTTGTTATCTGTGACGGCGTGAATCAGTGGATATTTGAATATGGCCAGGATTGAAATGGCGATGAATATGGGCACTGCCAATCCCGTAATGGCAATGGTCCATGCCCTCTTTCCCATCCTTGTTATCAAGCTAAAATCCATCTGAACACCGTTTATGAAAATGAACAGTACAAAACCAATGGACGTTACTGTTGTGATCGTGTCGTGAGTTCCATACGGAAACAGCACCCTCATGCACGACCCCAGTGGTTCCACCGCAAAGAAAGCTTGCAGAATTAGCCCAGCCTGCATGCATGCGTGTATACAAACAAATTGATCAATACATATACATACATATGTATAAATATGCACGCAAAATACAAAACTTGTTTAGACATGGACATACCATCATCTGGGAAATAAAGAGAGGGACTTTGAAGGGCACGAGGATGAGGCGACAGATTTGGGTGAGGGCAAATATTAGAAGGACTTGTAACTCAAACAAGGGGAGAAAAGATCTCATTGGAGTCCTTGGATTTTGTGATCTGCTACGCCATAACCCATCTGAAACAATGTGGGGTGGCGCATCAAGGCATACCTGGTACCTTTGTCTCCTTTCATCCACTTCCGTAATTGAGAGGAACATCGTTTCATTTGCGTTTAACATCATTTTCCCCACTAGTTAACCAACAATATCAATATTTCAGATTGATTAACAATGAAAATTAACTCAGTCAATTCCCCCAAAGTTTGAAAGACCTTGTATTACATATATGCATATCCCATAATTACCCGATCATACAGGTAAGAAGTACTAATAGAGTTGAATATGCAAAGTTTGACCACGGTTGAGTGGAAAATCGCTTGCTTTTTCATAAGTAATTAGAAGTAATTAGTGCTCGTCGTACCTGTAATCGAACTTCAGACCATACAACTCTATATTTACACCTTTGCAGAGTTGTAATTCCTAACTAATTTCAACTATTACTATAATTAGACAAATACAGAGTCAATAATGTCTCCAAACTTATTCTTTAGATACATGCCACCTCAATCATTGAAATTACCCAATCTCTTCTGTATATCTTTGACTGAAACTTCATATGCTCCTGTTTAAAGATTACCATTTAATCATCTATCCTTATCTAAATTATGAATCAAAGCAAAATAGTAACGTGTGATTTTATTTTTTCTCTTGATGAATCATTTTTAGTTTCTCCCCATTTTTTTTTCTCCGTCATGACTACATATGATTTCAATAACTCAATATTTTTTTAAAAAAAAATATTTTATCCGTCAAGTTTTTTATTTTTAGAACTAGTTAAGTACATCCATTATTTTATATAAAATCCCCTAGTCTTGTTTTTCTGGTTTTGTAATAACATAATAATTTAAATGGATTTGAGATAGAATAAATCATGATATAAAAGATCCAAAACTCAAAAATTATAAATTGTTTTGTTACATCACATAATTACATTTTCTGGAAAATTATGTTTAAAAAAAAATTATCCTACAACCACTTTTTTTAATAAATATATTATAGTGAAATAGTATTTTTTGAGTTGTGAGAAAAAAAAAATATTTGGAATAGGCTTTTTTAAAAGACACAAAAAAAAAATCCGACCTGCCGGATTCGAACCAGCGACCTAAGGATTATCTGCATCCAACTACAGTCCTCCGCTCTACCAACTGAGCTAAGGTCGGGATATGAACTATAGAATCAACAGTTTTAATATAACAGCCAATGTGTAATATCTGTAAATCTATTTCAACATTATTATTGACTTATTGGCATTATTGTTAATGCAAATATCTATTTATGAAAGATTTTAATAAAATTATAGAATGTCCCATTCTGTGATGAATTAATATTATATGTCAAATTTTATAACCACGTTTAAAAAATTAATTATAATTAATTTACGTAATATAATAAAAACTATCCACGTTAATTTTATTATGTCTGTATGATTAATTAAGATGAAATAAAATATTATATTTCTTGATCTAGCCACAGGAACTGAAAAATGTATCTTATTTTGATAATTTTATAATAAGATTATAAAATGAATTTATTCAATTTGACTTCCAACTCTTACTAAAATTAAAATTTCAAAAGGCATTTTTATATGAAGTAAGAGGCCTAACTATCTTTATATAACATTGATATTTATTGGAATTTATATTTTTTTTACCTATATAAAAAATTCAAAGAATATAAATTTTTGTTTGACTCACAATACTAGAATTGCATAGAAAAGAAACGTAAAAAGAAACGTAAAAAGAAACGCAAAAATTCATTAATGAAAATGATATGAGTTGAAAGAGTGATTATCAATATGGTGTTTTTTTTTAAAAGGATCATTATAAGGTTTAATCCCCTAAATCAAGTGATAAACTTGTGATAGACAAACTAGTAGTTATTCACGTCCCTCTAGTTTAAACTAGTAATAATAAATAATAATTAAAATTTCACAAGTTGCTAAAAAAAATTGTATACATCATGTTGTTATTGGTGAGGAAGGATCTAAGTTGGACAACTTTTAACCAACCAATTGTTTAAACAAGTTATTGAACAAGGTAATGGGATAGCTTTAAGAATATATACTAGAATAAAAAAAATAAAAATAAAAAACAGCAATCATTAGTGGTTATGTAGTATATATATAAGAACCAAATTATAAAAATTGAGTCAAAAATTATCTTCAAATATTTTGCAAGCAATGAGTTTTATAAAATCATATTTGTAGTATAATGTTATGAAAAATGTGATAAATTCTGACTTCTGACTTGGTTTGCAATCTTGTTAACTTATCTAATAACATAGAAGTTATTGAGTATATATGTTTTTAAGATAAAAAAAAAGAAAAAACACAAGCAACCTTGCTAGATATAAGATAAGATTTGTTGTCAAAAGGTTAACTCATAATTAAAATTTACCAAATTAGAAAGAAACAATTCTTTTTATTGAATCCGAACAGGATTCTTTATGAGTATTATAATTTCAAGTTAGACCACATGAATGTGAAAACAACAATTTTTAATACTAACACAGAGAAAGAGATTTACATGGAATAATCTAAAGAAATATTCCCTAGTGATTATAAATACTTAGTATTAAGCTTAACAAATTTATCTAAGTTGAAACAAGTCTTACACCAATAGTATTTAAAATTTTATGAAGTTATTTTTTTATTTGGATTTAAAGAAAAAACCATGAATCAATATAAGTACGAGAAGATTTATGGGAATAAAATTTACTTTCTTGTTTATATTTAGATGACATTTTGCTTCTTGTTAATATTAAGAATATGCTTATATTGACATTTTGCTTCTTGTTAATGTTAAGAATATGCTATACGAGGTGTTTTATCTTGAACTACCTTGATATGAAATATGAGTGAAAGATATTATGTTATAAGCAGTAAAATTCTTTTAAAAAACTTATATCAATACAGTCTTGGAAAGATTTAACAAAAAAAAGTTGTTAACCCCTTTGCATAGGGTGACAAACTAAAATAAAATTAGTTCCTCATAAACAATTTTAAGCAGGAATATAAGAAAAATATTTCATATACTTTAATGGATGAAAATCATATTTATCCTTAAATTTGGATTCAATTTGTAGTTAAAGTTTTGAAAATATATTAAAGTAATTTAGACGTTGACCACTAAAAAGCTAAAAAAATAATCAACTTTTCAAGTAAATACGTACTCATGGTGGAGCTCAAATATTTTTTTCACGTTTTTTTTTTCAAAATGGCACATTCCGGGAATGAAGTTATCCAATGAAACTTAACGTCGGAACAATACAATATAACGACATCATAAATTATTTTCCTTCCCTTTTAAAATACGTATTACAAGTCAATATATAGAACTTGAATTTTTCTGTTAGATCACAAAAACTAAACGTTGTCTCTATTCCCACATTCCTTATTTCATTCCATTGACTCTGTTAATAGCCTTAGAGCGTAAAACTTTTGCAAGAGTAAACAATCGAGTGATTGGGACATTACCATAAACATTGAAAACTAGAAAAGAAAATCAACAGCCAACAAGGGCAAATGACACCTTTAAAGCTTCAACTATTTATCATTCTTTGGAGGGTGCACGTGAGGTGAAAAACTGAAAATACAGGCGAATTCCAACAAGATCATAGTAATATGGACTTACCACTAAAAATAAAATAACAAAACCATAGTACGCAAAAATACCAGTTTCTGCTCTGAACCAACATTTGTAATTACAGAGTAATTTACAATTATAAAATCGAAAACTCTATGTTAGGGACAAAAATACAATACAAAACAATCAAGGTGAATTCCCTTAGCCTGACTGTACACGTAACTTGTTTGCCACATGGAGCAAATGACTAATGTTTGTAGAGGGATAACTTTGCAGCAACTTGAGGTTAGAAGTGAAATCACCCGCTAGGAGGCGCCTACGGACGAGAATTAGCATTGCGCAGCATATTCTGAGAAGTGTTTCCTATACAGTACCGCAAGAGTTAATTTTCCTCCTTATTCTATTTTCACTGACTGAAAAAATAATTACTAGATATATTGAAAAGCACGCTCCTCAGACGTCCTGACCAACCATTACCAGTTCTATGCAACAATATGATGAACAAATGGAATTTATTGTTCCAATATTACGATCAAGGAAATCAATGACTTGTAAGCTGTAACATATCCTAGTTCTCTCAAACGCAACACAAAAGGAAGTAACTTCGAGTTTGTTCTAATCATCTTTCCTTTACAAAAAGACCCTATAAATTGCAGGTTACACTGCAGGTCAGGGGGTAAATAGAGAAACATTATAAAGTATAGCAAACAAGAGAACTGTTTTTAATGATGCTTAATAGGTTTTTAATTAGGACATCTTCAGGATAGTTGCAGGTTTTCAGTTTGGTTTTCCAATATAAATTGCAAAACATATCGGTGAAACTATTCCCTTAGTCCGTAATTAGGTCCTATACAAAAAAAAATAGTAAGTTTTAGTTACTAACACTATACAGTTTTTGTTTGGCGGTTTATCATCTTCGGAAAGTTTCCATGGCGGCTTTATATAAAGCCAAACAACTTAACTTGTGTACAGGTTCTACGTAGTCAAAAGGTTTTGTGCACAGTTCTCAACAACGACCACAACTTAACGTGTACACGTGTGTAAGGACTAAAACTTCTAGTTTTCTCATTTAGGGACTAAAATTTGAAAAGAAATTATAAGGACCAAATGAATAGTTTAACGGAACCTATATTCAAATAAAATAGAGCTAGTTTAATTTTTAACTTAATTTTGAGACACTTCAAACTTCTTTAAAACAAAAAAGAGTTTTGGTTTTCAGTTGTTAATTATAAGAACAAATCATTCAAACCTATTCCAACACCATATCTTGGGGGCAGCAGCAAGTATCTCAGGTGCTTCCACTGGACCATAGATGGCAAATGCCAATCAAAGCCATTTAACAAACGCAACCGAAATGCCTCCTCAATGATAGCGTACATGTTATAATGCTGGTAATAACATGGCTATCATGGGACGCAGGGACAAGTGTATAAAATGGATGATGGACAATGGGTTTCAAAACACACTGTTGCTGTCATGAATACACAGGTCATACAGAATAAAAAAGGACACAGCTGAATTTGAGAGATTAAGATATGCATTGCTTGGCGAAAAGACAACCAACATGCAGAAGCACTAGAAGGCCTGCTGCAGCTTGCTCTGGACATTACCATCCAAAACTGTACTTGCATGCAATACCCATTGGTGACGTGAGGAAGGAGAGTTTATCAGTCGCAGATGGCGGAAGGCAGTGGCCAACCCCAAACATGCTATAGCCAAATAGCAGAAAGAAGGATGACTGCTATTTAATAATTTTTGTATATAATAAGGTGTGCATAATTACATATAAGCCGCAAGTCTTACTGTGTTAAACAAAACATAAGGAGTAGTTTACTAGTATTGAAAGAGCTTTTGTTTTCAGGAAGAGAGTGATTTGAGAAGTGCCGCAACACATGTGGACTCAATTTAAAATTTGAAAACTGAAAACTACAATAAATTGAAAACTAATTTATAAAACTGAAAAGTAGTTTTAGGTTTTAAAAATTGTTAAACTTAAAACTAACAAGCAAAACAAACCAAAACTAAAAACTGACAAGACAAACAAACCAAAACCAAAAAACTAGTTCCCCCTCTTGTTGCCAGTCTTTGGTGGATGGAATTTCCTAAGAGGGTTTTGGGGCAGTTGCGGTGTTTCCTTTCCCTGTTTTCTGTGTCATATGTGTTTCTACGGATTTTTATGGGGGTTTTGTTTTATTTTCCTTCGGCTATGTGACTTCGTTTGGAGGATAACTTAAAACTAACCCCTAGTGACGAAGTACAACCTCCTATTTCAATAGGTCAATGCCTTTCCTTTTTATTAGCTACCTTTCCTTTTTATTAGCTACCTTAAAGTAACTCTGCAACTTAAAATCCAATCATCTCTTACCATTGACAGCGCTAAGCGTGGGGGGCCATGAGGTTACATGTCAGTGCATCCATTAATTTTATTTTGAGGGAATTTACGGAGTCCAATATAGTAGAAGAAAAATAGGAGCAAAATTGTACCTGTGGACCCTCTGGATCACTTAAAATGATGTCCCAGATATGGAGGATGTCAGAAAAATTAAATTCCTGAGTCAAGAGGAGAGTAATCCACCTAAATGCATAGAACTGGGGATTGACCTGACATTTAGGATTAGAAATTGAAACAGAAATGTGAGATTTGTCATTTTTCAGATCAACTGCGCAGTAACCAAATCAATCACGTACTTAAATCATCAGACAAAATTGACACTCACGACAGTATACCGACTAATTAATGACTAAAAATGACACTTATATAGTAGACGAACATAAAACAATCAAACAGAAAAAAAAAATGTCCAAAAAGAACAGGTACAACACAGAACGCATCACTGAATCAATGAGCAGCTAGGAACACACTTTCTAGATCATTTATTATTTATTATTTAGTTTTACTAATAAAATATTGGAGCAATGAAATTCTTTTTAAAACAAATTTAATAAACAGAGAGAGGTGAGAGGACAATGTCTTCATTTCCCGCCCTTGTATTCATTTGCCAAACAAAATGAGTTAACCACCACTGTTCTAAGGAAAATTTCTCCCCCATAACCCTTCTGTTCTCAAATTGTTAAAAAGATTATTATTTTTAGATAGAGAATGTACTTAAATTCCCTCTTACCTGAGTAGTGACCTCAAGATGACGCCACAGTTCTTCATCGTGTTCTTTTAAAAGCTGGGACAATCTTGTAATAGTGGAACGGATTCCAACAATACTATTATCAAGTTGTTGACAAAAATTATCTTGGAACCCACTCAATAACTCAACAAAACAAAAGAATGTGTCTGCTTCAGCAAAGGCCTGCATTTAGTCATTGGAAACAGCTGGGAAAATTAAAAATTATGAGTAAAATCAAAATACATTAATCAATCACTGCTATCTGAGCAACTTTTAGGAAACAAAAACCTCTTATCAACATCCCCCTGGCCAATTTTTTTTTTTTATAAAAGGTTTTCACTCCAGAAAACAACATTATGAAACTTTGAAATCTCAACTAAATTGGCACCCCAAAGCTTCAACAATCATGTGCTCCTAGAGGAACATGCATTTAAAAAAAAAAAACAAAAAAAACCGATACAACATATTACAACCAGCCATGAGGGACAACACCAAATCCATGTAGCAATGACGAAAACCCGGTAGACCATACCGGTTCTAAAAAGGTCCTGAGTACAAATGGGCAACCTATCATACCAAGCGAACTCTACCCTAGAATCCAAACCCAAATTAGCAAGCCTATCATCGCATTTATTTCCTTCTCTATATATAAGAGAAACATGAAAATTAATAGCCCGACACATAGAAATCCCTATGGCCACATTATATTAATTATTTCACCTTTTCTCATTTTGTTTTATGTACACGGAAACATTGTATATCTCAGATGGCAATATTTCTTGTCCCAATTCCCTAAGTAAACATTTCTACATTTTCTATGCTTGCAAGGATGTACTCACAGCATTTTCCTCATCAGGGTCATTTTTGAACACATAGTAGAGAGGAGCCAATACTTCGTTCATCCCTTGAACATATCTTATACCTGGATTCAACTTTGCAAAAAGAATTAATATGCTCTTCAAAGCATCCTGAAAATTCCCCAAAAGTTGAGAGTCAAGAAAAAGGATTGTGTCACTGAATTTGTCTATATGAATTTCAAATAAATAGAGGAACAACCTGATTAGATTTTGCCAATTGAGAATCACCAGAGAAGAACTGTATATCTGGATGAGTCCGTTTGACATCACGATCAATCTGCTCTATGAGCTCTGTGTCCTGAAAAAATGAAAAAAAAAAAGGAGTACAGGAGATTAGATTAAGTTTTCAGTAATAGTAGTCATGACACAGGAAGTAGCATAGAAGTTCATAAAAGATTAAAATATTGATAGCAGAAAGATCATTAGCAGTATCTGGTAAAGGTTCCGCTGTGTTAAACTAATTCCCCCCATAGACACAGTGGTAATGGTGCACAAACAAAGCATGACTCGGGGAAGTCAGATTGCATATATAGAAGCAAATCAGAAACTCAGCATGCAATTGAGAATACTGCAACTGTAAGTGTAGAAAGTAACGTGCAGAATTGCAGTAAATGGTTTGTAATTTCTTAACTGTAAAGCAGGTGATATTTATGTGTAAACAAGATATATATTTAGATTTGGAGAGAAAAGATAGCACAGACATTGGATTATACCTGGAAGAACTGATTCCATATGCTGGTCTTGCCAAGACTCAAAGGGTGGTCCTCATGAGTGATTTGTGATCTAGAAAGCAAGATACGAGTCTCAGATTTTGCATCATCGATGTCATGAGCAGCGGAGTTGTAGATCCTCCTCGTGATTTCTGACTGACTAGGCACAGAAACATTCAGAAGTGTGTGGTTGGGACTCTATAAGAAATGAAGTAATTGATGTGAGTGACGAACTTACAGGATTCATGAGGAGGTCGTCTTTGAAATGTTTGTACTGGGACCTCTTCTTGGCTAATTCAGAGGACCAAAGGGCACGATCGGACGGAAGATATCCAAGCAAAAGCTGGGAAGGTTAAAAAGCAACATAAATTGTGTTTGGGTTTGTGTGTGTGAGATGGGATTAATTGGAAAAGAGAGGGTAAGTACCTTCCAGAGCGTAGGGCGTAAAGCAGGGGCGGCAGCATGAGGAATACCTTGAGAAGCGACTCTCCTCAACTCACGCATGTCTATCACCTTCCTAGATAACTAATCACAAACTAACTTAGCAAACAAACAAACCTAAATCAAGCAATTAGTCCATGGATTAATGATTAGGAAAGCTAACCTCGGTCAACAACTGAGCCTGAGAGGAGATGTCATCGGCGGCGGAGGATGCAGAAGCAGAAGAGACGACGGACGAAGAAGACGGAGAGGCATTGTGATTGGTTGGGGGATCTTCTCTGACAGAGACGGGGGCAGGCGGAGGCGGAGGCGGAGGAGGAGGAGGAGGAGACGAGGGCGGGCTAAAGCGGTGGTGGTCGGGTGGGGAGGACCACAGAGAACTGTTCATCCACTCTGGTACCTGTTTCTTCTTCTTCAGCATTCTCTTTGTTTTACTTTCTATCTAGGGTTTCTTCGGTCAGGGACAGGACTAGAATAGATTAGATTTGCTTATACTCCATAAGAAGAAATTGAAATTGAGATTGGAAATGGGATTGGAATTGGAAATGGAATTTGAAATTGGAATTGGAGGAGAAAATATTCAACTGAACAGCATGCATTTGCATTTTTGCATTTACACGTCTTCCTCTACTATGGTCAGCGGGGGTATTCTCTTGTATTGTATCTATACACATGGCTCCGCTACACTATGCCACCACAACGCACTTCACCACAACACACAACACCTGTAACAATTTCTTCATTTTTCTTCTAAATCACCTTTCGGATTAAAACACTTCATCAACGCTTCCAAACTTAGCTCATCATTAACTACAAATTATACACAAAATTCCACACTCATAATCTCAATTCTTGATAAATTATTTGATTCATAACCATAACAAATAATGAAAATTACACCAAATATTTCGTGCTATACATTTTAATAAAACCCTTTGTAATTATCATAACTTCTTTACTTCATTTCAGTAAACTCATTGTATAATTTACTACAACTTATATTGCCAAAATTCTACTATACATCCTCAACTGGTGAGAGTTTGTTTCAAACAAAAGCATCTAAGTTATTTACTTCCTTGATATTTAATAAAGACAACAAGATCATTTTAACTCCAACACCCCTAAAGCCCGTTCTAACAACACAAAATGAAGCAATTCAATATTTTGTTTGAAAGCAATGTCTTGTCCGTTAAAAGAATTAGGTTTTGCTGTGAAAATTCTGGGTCCACAATTTCAGTAAAGTACGATCTGGAGAAAGTTTTGAACATCTTGATGTGGTTACAGGCATGAATCAGGAGGCATCATCAGCTCTGGCACGTGATTTCCATTCTTACTGAAATACCGAGTTGGAAGAATCTTCTCTCCAATTTTTCAATGGTGAGAGCAAAAGGAGTTTTCTTCTACTTAAAAATGTCTTCGTAAATTCTCATTTTTTTTTCCTTTCATCTTCTACTTAAAAGAGCGTCAATTTTTTTTTTTTTAAAAAAACTGTTCAACTGCTTTTCAGATCCTACAAACTTAGAGGTGATGCAATGTTTTTTTTTTTTCGGTAGACTGTTGAGAGGAAGTAATAATGCATTGAAAACGCGCGAGTTATGCCTATAAGAAATACCACTGCAGTGTGAAATTAACTGAGTATTCCATTTTGATGTTGTCAATCTGGATACACTCTCGCATACAGTATTCTGAAATTGATTAACAAACGTAATAATCAACTTCAGTCCAGAGTTTGTCACTGTAGCTTTCTAAATAAAATTTGTACGTGCCAAGGGTATATACAGTTACCCCGTGATTAGTGCAGGTTCATAGTTTTGCAATTCTAAGATGTCTGTCAACTATAACATGAGTCTGGGGTGCATAATTTGATTTTGTAAGCCTCACCAACCAGTTTACCAAAACCATATCAAGATCACCTTACAGCGAAGCGATAGATGAAGAAGCTCTATATGTTTGAACAATGAACAATGAACAATGACAAACATACTGTCCCTTCCAACCAAGAGAAAATAAGTCTTGCTCGCACCATAAAGAAGAAACACAAAGTAAAAGCAAATGAAACCGAGCGTAAATTTAATCTGTCGTAGTGTTATTTACAGTCCAGGAAAGAAGCTGGGGAATAATACAGTTTCTAGTCAGAGTAAGAGTGACCGTATGCTACCTACATCTTCAAAACTAGTCTAATAGACAAAACCATTCTAATCACAGTAAAGATATCAGATAATTTACAAGTCTGTAAGTAAACATCGAAAAACAAACTTCCGAAAACAAGAAACCTCTTCTTTGAAAACTACTTACAAATTTCAAATACTCTTGCACATGTCCATAAAAGAGAACAATCCAAATGAGTGTTCTTCTTTACTAGCTTTGGACTGCCAGTACCTGCAACTGATCTAGAAAAACTTCCAAGCTCATGTCATCAGTAAATATAATATCCGATCCATCTGTGTAGGTTGAATTTTGAGTAACAGATGGATTCAACTTGGCGAGAAGAAATCTAGCCTGGCTACTATGCTGGTCACATCTTATAATCCTTGGCACTGGAATCCTGTCCGCCACCAATTGCTCTGCATCCAGTTCTGGGGCTTCCAACAGCTTTCTGAAGTTCTCATGATTGGGGTCCTTATCATAACCTAGCTTCCTCCACTGAGCGATCTTGGACCCGTGATGAATCACCACATAGAAGAAAGAATCAAAGAGCAAGATAAAATCCGGAGAAACAGAACGAATATCCAGCAGTACTGGAACAGGTGGACCATCAAACGAATATTGGAAAAGCGTAGGTTGAATCATTATAAGCGATCCTACTACACCCTCACGGTTCAGCATGAGCCGGAAAAATGCAGTTTCATCAGGAGTAGTGTTACAGACATCAATGAATTGAGATCGCCTCAAGTGAAACATAAACTGGGGATAGAGGGAAAAGTTGGAGGATAGCCGGAAGGAAGATGGATCTTCTGCCACATAGTCACCAAACTTGGAACTAAAACGTATAAGCGTGTCATCCAGCCATCTAATGACATCACGGGGATGGCATTCCTGTGCACGGCGAATGGCAAGTCTTGCCATAACTGCAGCGGCGGCTTCTTGATCAAACCCAGCAGCGATATCAGCAGAATGGTTTGCAACCCATCGTCTTGCAGCAGTGGTCACTCTTTTCCGGCATCCCATGTTCCCCTGCCTGTACCGCGTGATAAACTGAATCAAAAACGCGGAGCCGGGTTGAATTCTCTGCTGTTGATTTACTTGGAAGAAAAAGGCAATGCAAGTTTTGTGGGAGAGTGTGTTTAACTTCCACAAAGAAGTACCACCTTGTCCAACCTCAGCCTCACTCACCAAACTGTTCTTTCTATGCAGAGACACGCAAGGGCCAAGTGCTCCACAGATTTTGACATCTTTGGTAGTAACTACCTCAATAGTGGCATCAAAGTTCATCTTCAAATGGCCCTGGTCGTCAGACTTGAACATATGCCTGAGACATTTCTTGAACTGATCGGATTCGAAAGATTCGGAGAGAATCATGAATCCACCAGATTGTTCAACAGGCTGTCGAAGCTCGGCGGCCCCAACTTGATCGAGCGAACAGGCAAAGAGATCAAGAACGACAGAAGCATCAGATAGCCTCTTGGAGAGTTGGTCATAGAAAGAGCAGGAGTTGGCGTGGTGTCTGGCTTGGGAGTTGAAGATGTGATGGTGGGTTCTGATGGGTTGGCGTAGATCAGAATCAACAACGATTCCGGGTCCGATAGTGGCAGGTCCGGAGGTGAAGAGCATGATCCTGGAGCCCGTGGTGACAAGGCAAGACTCTAGAAGTCCGAGGGCGACAGAAATGGCGGCGCCGGTGCACCTTGGAGGGCGAGTGGCGGAGCTGAAGTCGAATGTGGAATGGATGTCTTCAATTGCACAAGTGATGGAGAATTCACATTCGGAAAATGGCAACAGAAAATCCTGTTTGGGGGTGTGTCCGTGATGCAGCGGGTGGGGACGGCCAATGTTGAGGAGCTGACGAATCTGAGGGAGAGATTAAGGAAGATTGAATAACGTCAGTAGATAATTGAACGAAGTGGATTGAGTGTGGAATTGAAATGGAAGAATAAGAATAACAAGAGCAGTAGAGTGAAATACCTGATTGGAGGAGAGATGGCGGTTGCCGTGAAAGAGGTGGAGGGAGGAACAGGGGGAAGATGCGAGATGGTGGAGATAGACCATGGAGTCGAAGGTGAGGAGAGCGACGAGGGCGTGGTCGGGGAAGTGGTGGTGGAGGAGGAGGAGGAGGTCCTTCTTGAGGGAGAGGAGCTGGTCGTGGGGGGAGGAGAGATCGATGAGAAAGACGAAGGCCGGGGGAGGGGGAGGGGGAGAGGAGGAGGGGAGAGAAGGAGAGTACTCGACGGTGCTGTAGGTGGGGAAGAGCTCGGCGGGGAGGTTTGTGTCGGCGATGGGGCGTGGAAAGGGGTTGCGGAGGGAGCAGAAGGGGCAGTGCCAGATGCGGGACTGGTAGTCGAGGCGTGCGTAGGGGTTCAAAACGGCGGCGCACCGGGAGCAGAGAAGAGGGTGGTATGGGAGAAGAGGGACCTCACTCACCATCAATGGACTGCACATTATGCTCAGAGGGATCACCAGATTCGTCCCCTCCGCCGGCCACGAGTTCCACGTCCACCGGAGCCCTTCCACCGCCTCCAATTCCACCAGGTCCATATTTCTCTCTCTCTCTCTACTTCCCTTGCCCTTTCCACCCACCAAATTCCATTCCAACCTTCCTTTACCCTAACACACCACACTTCTACACCAAAATCTTCTTCCCTGCCTTTTCAAAATTAATTTTCTTTAATCAAGAACTAATTTTATTCTAGGTATAATAATCACAAAATTAATCATCAAATCATATATATACATACATAGTTATAAAATTTATTAAGAATTTCACATTTATCACATCTCTTCCACAATTATAACTACACATGTTATCTTTTATTATTCATACATTGATGCTACTTACTTTGGTGTGATCGATTAGCTAGCATATGCATTCTACAATGCATTAAGACCTCAACAATTATATTTTGCTTAGGTGGTTTCAAATTAAACATTTTCAAGCCCTACTTTTTTATTTACGTGATTTTCTTTTCTATTACTTTGGCTTGTTATTTTTTTTTCTTTTAGATCTTGTAGTCCCTTTATAGATATTAGCATCTTTTGGGTATTGCTTCTTATTTTTTATTTTTCTTTTTAAGAATGCCTGAAATTTACTCCATTATGGTGTTATGGTATAATGTAATTTTGTTTGGATTTTATGGACATAGGAAGCTTAAAAATCGAAAATCATGTATGCAAACACAATTTTTTCCAAACAAAGTTTTACTGATTTTATTTCGTCTGAACTGAAATTGTTCTCTTAAAAATATGTTTTTATATTTTTTTATTGAAATAGTGTCTAAGCCCTGTTTCATTTTTTTTTTTTTAAAATCATGCTTCCAAAAGATATTTTTAATTTGTTTAAATCGTAAATGCAAGTATTTTTTTATTTTCTAAAATTGCTTTTTTTATTTTCTTTTACACAAATCTGTTTTCTTTTTAAATCAGATCATGTTTTCTATATTTTTTTTTTGTTTTTCCATTAAATTCACGTTATTGTTTTAAATAGCTTTTTTTATATAAAATTCTGTTTTTTTTTTCTAAATCGTGTATCTAAATGTGTTTTTTTTTTTCGTTTCCTCCTAATCCAAATAAAGCATTTGCAATCAGTAGTTAACGCTTTTATCTTATTTCAATTTCAAAATATATTCTAAGCGTTTACCAGTAAATGCACAAATTATCTAAATAACTAATTAAATAAATTGTGTTATACTATATAAGAAAAAAAATATATTTATATAAATATTACATAAATATTTTTGTAGAATGAAATAAAAGAGTATATTTAATACACCGAACCGGCCTATGCATGAAAGGTGTGAGTTTTTTTTTTTTCACAAGAAACATAGATTCAAACTTTAAAAGCTTTAGAAGAAGAAAAAAAGAAATTAAATTAATTAAACAAAAAAAGTAGTTTATTTGGTGCATTAAAAACGTTCACCATTTTTGTGATTGCAAGGTATGAAAGTGTTCCTACATAAGCATGAAATGTTTGACTGTGAGCCGTGTTTTATGAGTATTTAAGCATTCATATCTGAACTCAGATAAAGTGGTTATGGTGTTATTGTTCTTACTTTAGTACTCAAATGGGTTGTTGGGTTATATTGGGTTTGTCAGTGTTGTACTTCTCACTAAGTTCAGTGATTCTTGCTGCTGCTGACAATGGTGACTATGCAGTTCCCATCCCAACCACTCTGGATGGACCCTTCAAGCCTGTCACCGTTCCTCTTGACCAAACCTTCCGAGGAAACGCCATGGATTTGCCACACACGGATCCTCTGCTTCAAACAACCGCTCAAGACTTCCAACCACAACAGATCTCTCTCTCCCTCTCTGCTTCTCATCACTCTGTTTCCATTTCTTGGATTACAGGTACCACTCCTCAAGGAATTCATATCAATCCACCTGTCACTTTTCATGTTTTTTTCCTTCTTTCCCGTGACCCTTTTACTTTTATATCAATTAATCTATGTCTTTTCTCTTCCTTTTATTTTCTACAAAAACAATTAATCAATGCAATTTTCTGGTCTGTTATATTACATATTTTATATCTATTTAGAGATAAGCTTAATTTATACACTTTCAATAATTTATACATGTACGAATTGGAAAGTCTTTGTGTTACATCGACTAAAAGTAAGATTTTCCAATAATTTCTAAGGCTTAAAAGTCCACATTTAACATTATCTGTACGAACGACACTGACTCTACCTCCTCACTTGATTTTGCTTTTTTTAGATGAAACGAATGTGGCATAAAATATTGTCGGACTATGTTTTCAGGGGAATTCCAAATTGGGGACAACATTGAACCCTTGGATCCAAACAGTGTTGCGAGCGTAGTTCGATATGGAAGGTTCCGAAGGTCCATGAGTCACCAAGCTACGGGTTATTCCCTCGTTTACAGTCAACTTTATCCTTTTGAAGGCCTTCAGAACTACACCTCTGGAATTATACATCACGTTCGTCTCACAGGCACAACACTTTCTGCAAGCTTCCCTTCTAAATTCTAACTAACCCACATGTATTTATGGCTTCAATGAATGAAATTAAGTCAAGTTTGTATTTGCAAAGTTTAGAATTGTGTTGTATTTTCTGCAGGATTGAGACCCAACACACTCTATCAATATGAATGCGGAGATCCTTCTTTGTCAGCAATGAGTGATGTTCATTACTTCAGGACTATGCCAGTTTCTGGCCCCAAGAGCTACCCTAGCAGAATAGCAGTGGTTGGAGACTTGGGTCTTACATACAATACCACATCCACTGTTAACCACATCACCAGTAACCATCCCGATCTTATTCTGTTGGTTGGAGATGTTAGTTATGCCAATCTTTATCTTACTAATGGTACTGGGGCAGACTGCTATTCTTGCGCATTTCCTAACACTCCCATCCATGAAACGTATCAACCTCGTTGGGATTACTGGGGAAGGTAACATTCACTTTCTTCCTTACCAACCTATCTTCATTTTGGTTACAATTCTATTTCTTGTTCTTTCAGGTACATGGAGCCTCTGATTTCTAGTGTCCCAATAATGATAATAGAAGGGAATCATGAAATAGAACCACAAGCTGAAAACCAGACATTTGTTGCTTATAGTTCTCGATTTGCTTTCCCATCAGAAGAGAGTGGATCATCATCCACTTTATACTATTCTTTCAATGCTGGAGGTATACATTTTATAATGCTCGGGTCCAGCACATCGTATGACAAATCAGGTTAACTCTTGCTTCATGCTTTTCCTTTACTATCTTCTATACGACCCATATTCTTCGTGTTACTAGCATGGTTTTGAATTCACAAGGCATTGCTGTTTATTTACATTCGTGTTACTCAGGGGACCAGTATAAGTGGCTGGAGAGAGACTTGGCTTCTGTTGACAGGCAAGTAACTCCATGGTTGGTAGCTACATGGCATGCACCTTGGTACAGCACCTACAAGGCACATTATAGAGAAGCAGAGTGTATGAGGGTAGAGATGGAAGACTTGCTATATAAATACGGCGTAGACATTGTCTTCAATGGACATGTAAGTGTATTTTTTCATTCTATGTGAATATGATCCATAATATTAATTCGTGATTTCTATCGACGAAATAAACATTGCTAAGTTAAGAATTTTGTGTGAAAGGATACTTGTTGCTTTCTCTATCATTGTCCATAATCCCATAAATAAATTAAGAGGGGAAGTTTGATAATCGCATATACAATTGCATTTTTGGTAAGTCATGGCTTGTACTTGCAAAAATAATAACAGGTTCATGCGTATGAGAGATCAAACCGGGTGTACAACTACACATTGGATCCTTGTGGTCCTGTTTATATCACGGTTGGTGATGGTGGTAACAGGGAAAAGATGGCAATCACACATGCTGATGAACCTGGACAGTGTCCAGAACCATCATCTACACCAGATGACTTTATAGGTGGCTTCTGCGCCTTTAATTTTACATCTGGCCCAGCAGCAGGTAACTTCTGTTGGGATCGACAGCCTGATTATAGTGCTTTAAGAGAAAGTAGCTTTGGTCATGGCATTCTGGAGGTATACCTCATCTTTCTTTCACTACCTTCATACTTTTTTTATGGATGGAAATTGCTAAAACATTGTTGATTAATGCATGCTATAAGTTCAATAGTTATTGCATTCATATTAGAACAACAGAAAGCATGAATTGAGTAGGACTCCAAAATAACTTGTAACATCTTATATATGTAGGTGAAAAACGAAACCCATGCACTGTGGATTTGGCATCGCAATCAAGACTTTTATGATAGTGCTGGAGATGAGATTTACATTGTTAAGCAACCTCAAAACTGCCCACCGTTCAAGCCAGCTACATGACTTAATGTATTGAATTATATTGTTCAATCCTTCTTAAAGACAAATAATCCTTGAAATGCTTTACTATCGAGTTTTTTATCCAGAATGTAGTACTAACACATTTACGAAGCCATTGTAAGAAATTCATAGTAAGAAAGCACGTTTAAACGGTAATGATATTACTAATTATTGCGGCTGAGAAACACGGTATGCCACGGCAGCGACCAAAACGAGCTATTGACTTAAATTAAGGCTCTAGAAAGGATGCATTCAATGTCAATACAAGACAGTGGGTCTACTAACTTCCCACGAGAATAAAAACAATGGATCCGACTAACAATATATATTTAGTTGCATCACAATGCTACAAAAAAAGTGTCTCCTAGGAAGAGAATGAGAAGAAAGAGTACAAAAGAGGTCATTGTGTTTGAAGTAGGGGTAGAATTTTGAGGGATTTGAGGGTTCATTCCTGCACCATCCCGGCCATGGATTGGAGTAGTCGATGTTGAGGAAGGTGTTGGCACTGTTGTATTTGTAACTTCAGCAGTACTACACATTATTAATTGTAAGATATAAAATCGAGTGAGTAAGCAATTATGAACCATTTTACATAAAATAATCACATGCTTTAAATAATCACACCTCTTTTCAATTTCATTTCATCAAGCTATTTTTATTTATTTCTTTTTTTTTTTTGCCTTCGCATAAGAAAAAACATATGCAGGCAATACTAACACGTCTTATCGTTTGATAATTAATTTCAAAATAAACTTCAAATTTTCTCTGTTCTCTCCTTCCCCAATTTAATAAAATTTTTCCGATACTTATCAGGGCTCTTTACAGTTTGTAACTATCTTTTTTTTTTTTTTCAATGTAACCCCATTCTTAGATCATGTCCCAATGTGTATCCCTTTCATGTACATGTACTGAATTCGGGGTTTTTTTATTTAAGCAAAAACGTCATAATATTAATTAAACCGAAATAAGTCTTTTTTAAGAATAATATACTAATAAATTTATTATTGATAGTAAATTATATTTTTTTATTTTACAAATAATTTTTTTTTTCGAAAGGTAGTTATATAAAAAATTTCAGTTCAAAATTATTTTCCCAAAACTTGCTCGTGGAAAAAAAAAACAAATATTAGGTTAAATTTGGTCTCTAAGAGAATTTTTTACCATGCCTATGAGAATTAAACAAAGAGATATCTCTCCCACTTATTTTGAAAAAGAAAAATACAAGATATACTGATAAGGAGATTGAATTAAGGGATTAATCTTTGTTTAGGATTTGCAGAGAAAGCGTGGAGGTGGAGGGTGTTTTGGCCAATGCTCTGATCCCTGTATTTGTGGAAGAAGGTGAGAATGAATGGTTGGATTGAGTGGAATAGATGAGACAAAATAGTTGAGGAGCACAAGATAAAACCACGTACAGTTACAGAGACACTGACCTCAACTCACTCACGCATGCGTCTCGTTTCTCACAATCTCTCTCTCCCCGCCTGCACGTGAATTCACACCCTTCCCGCCATTATCTAATTTTCATTTTCAATCTTATCCATATTTTTATTAATCTACAATTAATTTCGTTGGTGCCAATAATTACTTAATTAAGGATTAATTAAGGTGGCATACCTGGAGGTCGGAGTTGCGTCTGCAGAGGAGGAGGGATACACGCAAGAGCCATAGCCTGTATAAACATAAACAATGAGGGAGAGAAATTGGAAAATATCCTTATAAATGGCATGGAATAGTTCGAAGAGCACGCACTGGGATCTGTTTGGGCAATGGTGGAAGCGCCATTGAAGATGCAGGCGTTAGAAGCTCTAGCGTTCCGCTGGTAAAAGCTGTTGAAGGCATAGGAAGCATGAGCTTCGAGGGTGTTGGGAGTGAAGCAGAGGCCGTCGGGCTGAATGGGAGCGCAATCGGCTCCGCCGTCTCCTCCACATGCAGAGTCCAATGCTCTCTGCAGTGCTTCCTCGCTCGCCCCAATCTTTGCCACGCACCAACTCCCTCCTCCCACCATCTCCATCACCATTGCCGTAACTGTAACTGTGACCGTCACTGCCACCACCGTTTCCATTCCCGTTGCTTACTACCTAGAAAGTGAAGGATCACCACGCTTCAAACACTTCAACCGCACTCAGCACAAACTGCACTGCACACACAGAAAGAGGGAAATAAATAATCAGGGAGGGATGGATACACTATGACACGAGAGGCCTTAATATTTCATATTAACATTTTCTTCACAATGTCTTTTTAATTTTAATTTTCAAATTTTTAATTATTTCTTTTTTAATAAATCTCCTAATTAGTTGTTCCACTATTGTTGAACTATAAATGCATTGCTAATCAATCTCACCACCATATAAACTTCAAATTTTTTAGACTGTGTAAATTTGGAATTTTTGTAATTTAATATAGCATAATTATCATGATATATTTTATTTAGTTTTTTATATTTTACATATTAGAAATTGAAAATAATGATATTTTAATTTTAAATATTGGTATTAGAAAATAATGATGTCACATTTATTCAATAATATTATAATGTATACAGTATTAGAAAGATTGAGAGAAAATAGAAAGAGATCTAATAACAATAAAATATAACAATAAAATTCTTCACAATTTTAATTATAATATCAATTTTAACTAACTTGATTAAAAAGGAAAACGAGTCATTATTCTAAATAGATAATAATCATAACTTTTTATATAACTATGTCTTGAGTAGTCTTTTTTATCTCTCCTACTCTTCATTCACACTGTACTTATATAACTAAATTTAATATATGTGTTAGATCTTGAGATTTATAAGTAAACTTGTGTAATCTTAACTATAATATGGATTTTAGCTATGTAGATATAAAGTATAATAGAAGCTTCTATAAAAAATAATGGTTACAACTCCCAAAATTATATTTTATAAATAAACTCTTCATTTTAACTATAATCTTGATTTAATTTCTATATAAAAAATAATAATCATAACTCGCAAATTTATTGTATAGTTATAATATGAAAGATAGATAAAATTGAAATTTTAATGATAAGATCAAATAATCATTCACTATCTGCTATTCAAATTTCACATAAGATTAGTAATATGATGGTGATTTTATTTTTTATTTTTTTAATTTATTTCTTGTATCAACTATTTTCTTTCTTGAATGAATGTATTTAGTTTAAATTCAATCTTAAGTAAAACTGAATATAATTAAAATTTTATATTGTTATTTGTGTTTTCAGCCTAATACCACCTTAATTAAAATCAACGCATTTGAAACTCAATTTAAAATTAAGAGTGTTATTACACTCTTTATTTTCTTAATTGAATTGAACCAATTTTTATTTCAATTAAAATAAAATTTAATTAAACTATTTTTAATATGTATATCTCAATTCTTTTATTTTCTTGAAACATATCTCAAATGTTTTATTTTTATTTTGATTCTTTGCTAATAAAAAAATGTATTCTTTTAATATATAAATAGGTCGCTTTAATCACATATCATTTGATTTTCACTTTAGTTTAGGGACGCACCATTCGTGAATGTACATTTCAGTGACCTATTTAGTTTAGGGATGTATCTTTCAGTGACCCATTTAGTTTATGACACACCTTTCAATGATCCATTTAGTTTAGAGACGCACCTTTCAATGATCTATTTAGTTTAGGGACGCACCTTTCAATGACCACTCTAGGGACGCACCAGTCAATGGCCCATTTAGGGACACACCATTTGGTGGGCAGTTTAGTTAGAACTCACCTCTCGATTGTCACTTTAGGGACACACTATTCAGTGGCCCGTTTAATTTAGGGATGTACCTTCCGTTGACTACTTTTGGAACACACCATTCGACGACCCGTTTAGGGATGCACCATTTCATTTTAGTAACACATCTTTCAACCACATTTTGTAGATGACAATTTCAGCTTGCTTCTTGATTTGTTCGTTGTTACACTTCAATTCCTGCATGATATTGAGGATTTGCTGCAAGGTTTGGGAGTCGCCATCAGCATCGACAAACGTTGTTTCTATGTGGTTTTTCATTTTTAGTCTCAGAGTAATGTTTATGATTAGTGTTTCACGAAAATATTGTGGGTAGTTTACTAGTCCCACGGTGGGCACCAATTTGTTATAGCTACGAAAGTTTTTGATTGCTCTCTAGACTAACCTAAATAGAACTTGTACTATATGGAGGACCGATTACCAAAACCAAATCACGATTGCACAATACAACTAAGTTAACCGACCGAGTATCATCCGGAAACCCGACCGAGAACTAATCGGTCAATCAGGTTCCTTATGCATCAATTGACACGTAGCGCACATCAGATAAAACATCATAATGGGCCATAAGCCCATCCACTTAAGGCTCATCTAACCACTATAAAAGCCAAAGGAGTCCTACGAAATAAGGTATTGTTGCTCTGTCCAATCTTACCCTATTTTCACTCAAACCCACACTGACTTGAGCATCTGAGTGCATGCAGAACCCTCTTCCGGAACTGTTCACAACTATAGATTCGAGGAACGAAAAAGTCATCTGGGTAACTAAAGGCGAAAGCTAGGAGATACTCTTACTTGTGGAAGCCAACCAGTCTCGTGCAAGAACAAAACTTTTTAGTCTCCTTCCTTTTGATAGGCTTGTTTATATTCCTTCAAGTAATATTTGATTTGTGTATCAGTTATAATAATCATAAAAGATTATTATTATTGACAGAATTGTCGAACCCACCTTTTCACCATTTTGTATGAACTAATAAAACTTCTTACTTATACACCTTTTCTAAACAACACTTTCTCCCATTCACAAGGAGTCATAAACAAATATAAATAAATAATGGATAATGGATATGAAAGAAAAGAGTATATTCTTAATTAACAAGATAAAACATTAAATATTTACTTAATTATTTATTAACAAGATAATACATTAAATATTTACTTAATTATTTATTAACAAGATAATACATTAAATATTTACTTAATTATTTATTAATTAGACTTAAATAAGATGACACTAAACTATTAATGATAGTATGAAGTGACAAAAAGCATTAAAAACATAAACGATCAGATTGAGTTATCGAGTATATGTGACTATATATAACTCCTGAACTTCTATATCCTTTAATTCACTTATATTTCTTTGCATTCTGAACAAAGTAGTCTACAGTGGAATTAAGCATCATGACTAAATTTGTTTGCGGTTTTCTTCTCCTTTTTGTCATGGCTTTTGCCACTCAACTCGCTTATGTGAGTCATTTTTTTTCATGCCTATATTTTTATGTGTTTTAAAAGTACTGGTTCAATATATGAAAGTGTTACTTGTAAATTTGTTGTGCGTCGTTTATGTACACAATTTTAATTAAATTTAATATATTACCCTTGAATCTTTCTATTGTACATGTACAGGGTGGCGGTGAAGGATCTCTTACACCACAAGGTATTGGTTTTTGTGACATTTTTTGAAAGATGATAAATTAGTACTTGAATTGAATATACACCGTGAATTGAAATGTGTTATATGAATGATTTCAGAATGTCCGGCGGAATGCGACCGTCGTTGTTCGGAGACTCGAGTTAAGAAGGCATGTCTCTTTTATTGTAACTTATGTTGTGACAAATGTTTGTGTGTTCCGTCTGGTACCTACGGTCACAAGGAAGAATGTCCATGTTATAACAACTGGAAAACCAAGGAGGGAACACCCAAGTGTCCCTGATTCAACCTTAATGTAACATTTTTTCACCAATTAATTTTGGTGATGATATTTTGATATTATATATATCAAAATATAATCATTTAATATTAAAATAAATTTTTATTTTATTATTATATAATATTTTATTAAATTAAGTGAATATTAAATGGATGAATGTTATTTAATTTTCTTATAATTTTTTATGTTTTTTTATTCTTTTTATATTTGTGTTTCATCCTTATCTTTTTTTTAACATTGAATATTAAATGAAGGAAAGTTTGTGTCCTATGGCCACAAAGAAGAATGTCCATGCTGACTGGAAATCCAAGGAGGGAAAAACTAAGTGTCCCTGATTCAACTCTCTCTCCTCCAAACTTTTAATAATGAATTTGCATGTTATATTATAACCATCACTTCAGAAATAAATTCATGTTTGTGCTCTTCACCTTTTCCTCCTTTATCTTTCTATTCATCATCCCACACCTTTACTTTACCTTTACTTTATTCATGCATTCCATTAATGAAAAAAACAAATCTAAATTAGCAACACAAACATCCATTTGATTTCACCGTATTAACAGACCTCTCAATTTTTTAATGTATACAAATGTGTTGGATTGAAAAAAATAAAAAAAATCTTTTATACAATCTCACAAAACTTCAAACCGTCTATGTAATTTATTCTAAATTAAACAATATTATAAATTTAACGTAAAATTAATAATAAATGACAAATAACTATTGATTCGTGTAATTTGGGAAAATTTATTATTTGGTTAGGAAAATAAAAAAAAGAGAACAAAATTTAATAGTCTTTTAGAAAAACTTATTAATTTCCGCGTAAATATGCCTCAAATACATTTGTCTTCAGCGAAAAATATATAATATCCATAAAAATAATAACAACGCCCTCGTTATTAATAATGTGTTAACATTTTTTAGAGTTTTGTTGTCTTTCGTTTAAAAATAGTTATTGACTAGCTATTCTTTATATTGTTTATCCTAGTTTTACTGGTAACGTCCCGTTCTTATTTTAAATGGAGTTACAATTAAATTTTATAAATGGTATATAAGAGTTACAATGAAATCTTAAAAATAATGTCAAGGAATGGGACCTATAAAAAATAAATCAAGACATCATGTTATGACTCTTAACTTTTGAATAGAAATGACCTTAAAACATCTTTCCTGCATATTTGAATTTTATAAGACTTTACATTTTTAATATTGTAATATGAAAAATTTAAGACATTGAGTCTCAAAAAATAAAAATAAAAACAATTTTTTTAAAAACATAATTTATGCCAACAACTAAATAAAGAATTAATTAGGGTGTTTGCATTATAACATCCTAGACTTTAAGCAAAAGTTGATTAAATGTGATATTTTTTTTAATTTGAATCTTAATTTAACCCTATAAGATCACTTAGTAATATGAAATTTGTGTTCATTTTAATACTAATATGACACTATGAACTGAAAAAAATAAAAATAAAAAAAAACCAACTTCATATAATGACTCTTGCAATAAGTGTATTATTCAATAATGACTTGATTAAATTTAAATTCCCTTATAAATCTATGTGTTTTCAATTAAGTTTCCATTAAATTTTGGTAGTATAAGGAACACTCAAAATTTGTATATTTTTAATTAAGTCACTATCATTTAATTTTTTTCATTACTTGTTATCTTGTTTATTTATTTTCACCTGTTCTGAAATGAAATGTGAGACTTTGTAATTAATATAAATGATATTATAATTAATGTAAAATTATAAATAACTTTTATTACTTTTACTAGAAAAGGAATGCTTTATATTAACCATAATATCATATTATATTAACTACAAAATATGACATGTGATTAAAAAAAATAAAGACAGAGACTAACTTGAAAAATATAACAATTTTAAATACTAAGTAAAAAAAAATAACAAAAGCTCAATTGAGAATAAATATAAGTTATGAATGGAAATAAAATTTAATTAAGACTGTTTCTAGTTCAGATAGAATTTTTTAGTCCTTTTTTTCTGTTTAATTTATTTTTTAAAAAATAACTGATTCTGGTACTTCAGTCTCCTTCTTCTTTGAAAAATAAAATTCAAGTATTTTATCTACTTTCTTTATTAAATATTGATTTAAGTATTTGAATATTAATTATTTAAAATATTTGATTTTCTGCATCAAGAATTTTTGGGTCAGTCTCTAGATCTATTTTGTATAGAGATATAAAATTTATTCCTTACATTTCTTTTTTACTACAACACTTTCAAATCCACAAGAGTCACTAACAACTATAAATAATGAATATAGAAAAAAAAGATATACTCTTACAAGGTACAGCATTAAATATTTATTTAATTATGTATTAATTAACAAAGGTAAAACATTCTATCTACTTAATTATTTATTAATTTGATTTAAAAGATGATATAAACTATTAATGAGACATAAATTATCAAGTTGACCTATTGAGTATATGTGCCTATGGACTTTTACAACCTTTAATTCACTTAAATTTTTCCATTAACTATTATCTTGTTTGCTTGATTTCACCTGGTAGACTTTGTAGTTATTGCAAATGATATCACAATTAATATAAATTTATAAATAACTTTTGTTGTTTTTATTGAAAAAATGTTGAATAAGATTGAAAGTATAGAAGACATGATGAGAAAAATAAAAATAACTTGTTCTATATTAGCTATAATATATTAACTATAAAATATGACAAATCTTAACACGTAAAGATAAATAAACAAGAAAATAAAATAAGATAACAATAGTGACATTTGATTAAAAAAAATAATAGAGACTCACTTGAAAAATATAAAAAGTTTGAATACTCAATAAAAAAATTAATTAAAAATAGATATAAGTTATGAATGGAACTAAAATTTAATTAAGTCGTTACTAAAAAAAAGTAACGGACGTGACTCAACACAATAAAAAAAAAAAAAAAAACTATCAGGTTAACTTATTTAGTGTGTATGTATCTCCTAGAATTACCAGGTTGATTTTTATAGCCTTGAATTCACTTAAATTTTTTCATCAACTATTATCTTATTTCTTTGTTTTTAAGATTTAGTCCATTTTCTTATCTTATCCTTTAATTATTTATTATGTGTACATATCTTGTCATCCTATATATATTTTGTTTTATTTTTTTATTATAATTTTAAAAACAATTATTTTTATAATTTTTATATATACATATGTTTAATATATAAAAATTATATTTCTCTTTATTATAAATAATATTACAATTAATATAAAATTATAAATAATTTTTATTGTTTTTATTGAAAAGAGTTGGATGAGGTTAAAACTATTGAAGGAAGACATGATGACAAAAATAAAAATCACTTGCTTTACATTAGCTAAAATATCATATTATGTTAATTATAAAATATGACAATTCTTAACCCTGAGATAAATAAATAAGATAATAATATAACATATTATGTTAACTATAAAATATGACAATTCTTAACACCTGAGATAAATAAATAAGATAATAATATAACATATTATGTTAACTATAAAATATGACAATTCTTAACACCTGAGATAAATAAATAAGATAATAATAAGATAACAGTCGTGCTTAATGAAAGTGCCTATATAAACCCTCTACTTGTATAACTTTTAATTCACTTAAATTTCTTTCTATTCCAAGCAGAGTAGTGTTACAGTGATATTAAGCGTCATGACTAAATTTGTGTGTGTTCTTGTTGTTCTTTTTGTTGTAGCTTTTGTCGCTCAACTAGCTTATGTAAGTCATGTTTCTCTATTTCTTTTTTAAGCCTATATTTTTATGTCTTTTAAAACTACTGGTACAATACATGAAAGTGTTACTTGTAAATTTGTTGTGCTCTCTCATTCGTGTTCACAATTTTTAAATAAATTTAATGTATTACTCTCGATTTTTTTTCTCTTGTACGTGCACAGGGTGGCGGCGAAGGATCTCTCAAACCACAAGGTATTGGTTTTTGTGAAATGTTTGAAAGATGATAAATTAGTATTTGAATTAAATATATATTGTGAATTGAAATGTGTTACATGAATGATTTCAGAGTGTCCTACAGAATGCGACCGTCGTTGCTCAGAGACTCGGGTTAAGAAGGCGTGTCTAACTTTTTGTAACATGTGTTGTCAAAAATGTTTATGTGTTCCTTCTGGAACCTACGGACACAAGGAAGAATGTCCATGTTATAACAACTGGAAAACCCAGGAGGGAACACCCAAGTGTCCCTAGTGTCCCTAATTCAACTTTAATGTAACATTGTTGTTCACCAATAAACTTTTTGTTTTTCTATTTTTTTCTGTCTATGTTTTATCCTTATCTTCTTTCTTTATTCGTTCGCGCATTCTATTTACCAGATGTAGAACGCATTCTATTTACCAAATGTAGATCGATAACATGGATATGGATATACGTTTATAAACCTTTAATTAATAAGATATACGTTTGATTTCAATCAGATGCATGCAAAACTATGTGTTTCTAACGTTATAACAGTCATTTAATACAGAAATATTGCTTAGTATTTTTTTTAACTGATATAAAGTCAGTTTAACTTGTACGAAATGTCAAACTAATATATTTGAGCAGAGCATAAAATTAACATATTAGAAAAATTCAAAATGATTTTATACAGTATCATCGAAACTACAAAATGTTTGTTTAACTTATTTTAAATTAAATAATATAAATTTAACGTTAAAAAAGCTATAAATGACAAATAATTATTGATTATTAACATATAAAATAGTATTTTAGTAAATTAAACTCATTTCCACCTAAATATGTAAATACTGTCGTGCATCCTTCTTTTACTTTTATAATAAAATAAAATCTCATTTCTCTATGACGCAAACATAATTCTTTTCGTAGATAATATATTTGATTTATCAAAAAAAAGTTTAAATATGAATTTTACTTCTTCATTACGTAAATTATTTAAGTTCTTTGTTACTTTCTTTCACTCTACAATATATGCATCCGTTCAAGTTATAATTAACACGTATCATAATTTGGAGTGTATGATACAAAAATTATTACAGACTAAGAAAGAAATTTTAAAATATTTCAATAATTTTACCAAAATAAATAAAATAAATATCTTTTAAAGATTTATAGATTTTTTAAAAATTATTAAGTAGATTTTAAAAAATTATTAATTATTAATTATTTAAAACAAAAAAATAACGGTAACACACTTGAGACGTGTTTAGTTAAAAAAAAATAAAAAATAACGGTAACATTTAAAACAGTTATTAAAAATTTAGAAAACATCTTTTTTGATGCATCAACTTGTTAGCTATCATTATGCTCGTCTTAACCTTTTCCTCTTTTATCTTTCCATTCATCATCTCACGACTTGACTTTTCTTTATTCACGCATACCATTAATAAAAATCAAATCTAAATTAACAACACAAACATTCTTTTGATTTCGTCCTATTATCCTTGTAGCAACACCTCTTCTATTTATAAGAAAGGTTATAGCCTTAATTACGCTTCATTAAAGTCTAAAACGTAAATAGTGAGATGATTATAAACTAATCACTTAAATTAATATATGTTTTACATTGTTAATATGTAATTTTATATACAGAGATCCAGTTGAGAAATGTAAAAATTTTGAATACTCAACAAACATATTAATACAAATATAATTAAATTATATGAAATTAAAAATTAATTACACTAATGAGTATGAAAATCAAGTGTAAACTCTCAATTAACAAAGGTAAAACATTCAATATGTACTTAATTATTTATTAATTTGATTTGAAAGATGACAATAAACTATTAATGGGACATAAACTATCAAGTTGACTTAGTGTACGTGCCTAGGTAATTTTCGGACTTTTATAGCCTTTAATTCACTTTAATTTTTTCATTAACTATTATCTTATTTGATTGTTTTCACGTGCTAATTATTATAAATGGTGTTACAATTAATATAAATTTATAAATAAGTTTTATTGTTTTTATTGAAAAAATGTTGGATAAGATTGAAAGTATAGAAGACATGACGAGAAAATAAAAATCACTTATTTTATATTAACTATAAAATATGACAAATCTTTAACACGTGAAGATAAATAAACAAGATAATGAGATAAGATAACAACATTTGATTAAAAATGATAGAAACTTACTTGAAAAATATAAAATTTTTGAATACTCAATAAAAAATTAATAAAAAATCAATTGAAAATAGATATAAGTTATGAATGGAACTAAAATTTAATTAAGTCCTTACTAACAAAAATAAATAATGGATATGAAAAAAATAAGTATATTCTTAATTAATAAAGGAAAACATTAAATATTTACTTAATTATTTATTAATTTGATTTAAATAAGATGATAATAAACTATTAACCAGAGTATGGAACTGACAAAACGCAGCTACTCAACACAATAAAAAAAAGAACAAACTACCAGGTTGACTTATTGAGTGTATGTGCCTATTGAATTGACAAAACGCATTACTCAACACAATAAAAAAAACATAAACTACCAGGTTGACGTATTAAGTGTATGTGCCTATGTAAGTTCTGAATTTTTATAGTTTTGAATTTACTTAAATTTTTTCATAAACTCTTATTTTGTTTGTTTTTTAACACTCTTTGGATTCTTTATTATAGTTTATGTGTAGGGTTTAGGTTTCTTACAAAATTTGTATTTTACTTGTCTAGATGTTTCTTTCTCAATAAATAAACTATCATAGTACATACAAACTCTTACTAAAATTTCCATGAAAGCTGTCAAGCGTCTACTTCGCTATCTCAAGGGAACATTCACCTCTCTCGTGCCACAAATCTCTCTCACAACATTTTGTGATTGTGATGGGGTTAATGTACTCATGATCGCAAGTCTACTGCTGCCTATCTTATTTATATGAGACCCAATAATCTCTTGTTCCTCTAAGAAGCAACTCACTGTTACTAAATCTTTAACAGAGGCCAAATATAGAACTATAACAACCACCACCATTGAACTGTTGCGGTTACGAGAATTATTAAAGGAGTTTGGTTATCTAATTATTAAGACGCCACAATTGTTTTATGATAATATTGGAGCTACCTACCTTTGTGTCAATTCTGTATTCTATATTCGCATGAAACATATTGTCATTGACTATCATTTTGTTCGCGACTTGGTTGCTTTTAAGGAACTTCAAGTGTCTCGTGTGCCAACAAGTCGTCAACTTGATGATCTACTTACCAAGCCTTTTGTCTCACCCTCGCCATGCATTTCTTCTAGACAAGATTGACAATTCGGTCTCCCTCCTCCATCTTGCAGGGATGTGTAGACTCTCTCTCCATTAATTAGAAATAATCATGGGCACATTCTGCACATACATCATTGTTGGGCTTTGTGGAGGCTTGATTTGAGTTAGGCCCAAATTAGACAGTAACCCTAGTTTCTCCCTATAAATACACAACTTGTATTTGTAATCTTTAGCAATCACAAGTGAATAAAATTCT